>Ga0315284_10001195_pt1 | contig 36731 bp, 53 predicted proteins | sample YL17G09_16_MG_FD_203696 | JGI IMG/M metagenome (GOLD analysis project Ga0315284, IMG submission 203696) | Sediment microbial communities from Yellowstone Lake, YNP, Wyoming, USA - YL17G09_16 | ecosystem: Environmental > Aquatic > Freshwater > Lake > Sediment | place: USA: Wyoming | collected...
TTCAGTTATTTATTATAGTTTATTAAAATCTAAAGTGTGGAAATTTCAAGGAGATAGAGGCGCAGAAATTTTATTTCACAAAGAGAAATTCATAAAAAAAGAGGATAAAAATGATAACAGACATTATTCAAAAGATTAGAGATGTAATAGAAGATAATTTAAGAACAGATGGAAATTATACCGATGTTTATTATAATTCCAAGGTTTTTACTTTGCCAGATGCTAATGTAGTTTCTTCTTCTATTGTTGTTCATAAGAATGGAGCATTATGGTTGATTACTCCTGTGGCAGGAAGTGGGGTTGCGTGGACTAGGGCAGGAACAGTCATTACAATCACAAAAACAGCTCATGGTTTAATTACTGGAGATTTGGCAACTATTACAGCTTCTAGCGATGTTACCGCATTACCTTTAGGAGTTAAAACAGTAACTAAATTAACTGACAATACATTTACTATAACAGGTTTAAATGCGGGTGCTTCTAGCGGAACTTGTACTTATACTGTAATAGCAAACTATTCTTATAGCTCTACTACTGGGAAACTAACAATTACTGGAACTCTTGTTTCTGGAGATTCTTTGCAAGTAGTTTATAGTTATTATTCAAATCATTCCGATACAGAATTAAGAGGAAGAATAAGAGCATCGGCAGTTTATATTTCGGCAGGGGAATATAAAACATTTGTTATAAAAGATACCGAAGAACCCTTCCCTACGCCAACAGCAAAAGAAGAAAGTTTATTGGCATTAGTAGCCGGAATTCTTATAAAACCAAACATTACTTCTTATCGCACCCCCGATTTAACTATTACTTTTCCCAATAGGCAATCTAAAGAAGACAAAATAAAAGAAGTTATAAATCGATACAAAAAAGCGTACGGTTATCTAGGGTATATAAACCCAGGAGAAAAAATAGAAACAGAACTTGAGGACTAATATGCAAAAAGTAGATATTTTTGATATTTTAAAAAACGAAGGATTACTTGAAAAAATAGAAATTTATCCTGGAAAAGAAACCCAGGCAACTAATTATGATTCTTCTTCTGTTACTATGTATAATCCGATTACTATAAAAGGATTGGTAAGTGAAATTTCCCAATCTTCTCTAAAATGGAAATACTTTGGCAATTTACCAGTTGGGAGCGTTCAGGTAATTATAGAAAAAAGATATAAAAGTTTAATGTTAGCAGGAAGGCAAATAAAGATAAGAGATAATTATTATTCCGTTCATACCGATGATTCAAAAAATTTTACATATCAAGAAAAAAAAGATTATATAGTATTTATTTTAGGGTTAAAAAATGTATAAAGGACGTATAAATGTTTACCGTTCAGGTAATTACCAGGGGTAAAAATCCCCAGCAGTGGTTCCAGGAAGTAAATGAAAAAATTCATTTTGAATTTCAAGAAGATTTAGTTGAATTAGCTGAATTATGTGCTAATAGAATGGCGGGTATTTTACAAGCGAGCGGTTATCATTTAGAAGAATTATCAAATGCCATGGATTCTAAAATTTTAAATTCAACTGGTGGAGTAGAAATAGGAATAGGGGAAATTAGTAAATTTCCTAAAGGTAAAGAAAGCGGTGCTTCTTATTGGGAGGCATTTGATAGCGGATTTAAAGTAACTCAAGCTAATATAGGTTATTTTGGCGATAACCTTCGTGCCCCCGAATCCGGTGGTAGCGGGCAGAAATGGCATCATACGGGGAAAGGTTCTGGTTTCTTTTATATGAAACCTAATAAAGTAATAGAACCATTAAATTATGTAGTTATTTCAGCAGAAGAATTAAGAACAAACATTATAAAACAGATGGATAAATTAAATACAGAACTAGAAAAAATAAGTAAATAGGAAAATAAACATGCCTTGCAAAGAATATAGAAATTTACTTTACAGTTTGGTTGATTATCTTATTGTTCAATTGCCCCTATCTGGTTGGTCGGGAATTAGTGTAGTAAAAGGATTTACTCAAGCATACAAAACTCCTCTTCCTAATATCGCAATTGAAGTAGGGGAAATAAATAGCGAAATAATAACTAAAGAAATAGGGTCTACTTCTTATTTAGAAAATATACCAGTAGCTATAAGAATTTTTGCGGATAAAGAAGAACTTAGAAAAGATTTAGCAAATTGGTTAACTTCAAAAATAATGCCAGGAATATCTTATTATGAATATACTGTAGTTAATGGGGCAGTTTCTGTGAAAACTTTAAAAGGAAGAATTAGAATAATGAGGGTTATAGATAATCGGAAAGAATTAACGAATGTCGAAAATCTGGAATTATCGGATAAGCATCGTCATATATTGTCTTTTACTTGTAGAATAGCGTTAAGTTAAAGGAGATTAATTATGTGGGAACTAATTTTTTCTATTATAGGATTCGTGGGTACTTTATTTAATGCTGCGATGTTTTTGGTCATTAGATGTAATGATTTAAAACATTTGGAAATTTCGGTTAAAGAACTAAAATCCACGATAGAGAAAGCAGGAGAAAAAAATGATACTATCGCTGAACGAATTTCTAAAATGGAAGGAATATGTTCTGTTTGTGCAAAAAAAGTAAGTGAGAAATAGATTTGTATGGGAGATAAAATTTCCGAAAGGGAATATAACGACTTATCGATTTGGCTTTTTTACAGGAGAAAAAAGAAAACCAAAAAATCGGAGCTAATGGAGAGCTTAAAAGTCGTAAATAATTTAATTAAGGAGATAAAAAGATGGGCAATTTTATACACGCAGAAGGGACAAGGCCGAGAATCTTTCCCTGGGCATCGAGTAGAGACCCAGAACAGATTTCTCGAGGCCAAGATTTAGGCGGAGATTTAACTCTTACTCAAACCAAATTATATGAAATTGGCAGGGTAGGAAAATTAGGTGTTCATAAAGAAACACCAGCAAAAGCATTAACATTAAGACAGTTTGAAAATGGGGATATGAATTTTTGGAGGGATATTGCTAATTTAGTTGACCCCGCTTCTTCTGCTCTTGATGAAAGCGTTGATTTGGATGACATCAAAACAAAGCGTTTTGATATAGCTACCTTTTTAACGGATGATGCCGCAGTTTTCCAGGGAACTTCTTGGTTTCCAGGATTAAGAGTTAATGGATTTTCTATTAATATAGGAGACCCAAAAGCTACAGTAGAAAGAAGTTTTGATTTAATTGGAGAAGACCATATTATTCTTACTGATAAATTTTTGGCTTTTAATAAGCATACTGCGAGCGTTGCTACAGAAGTTGTTACTCTTTCTCCTGTTGCAGTTGAATGGGCTTCTGGTGATTATGTATTTAGAGTATTAAGAGTCCGTGGTAGTGCAGTTAGTGTTTTGGAAGAGGGAGTAGGTGCTAATCAATGGTCTTATGCTACTGGTGATGTTACTGTAAATACCTGCGAAGTGGGAGACATTATAAAAGTTTATTATGAATCTTCTACCGCATACACTACTATTTGGACGGATAATGATGTTGCTGCGGATGCTGTTTATGCAGACCAATGTGTAGTCTATTTAAAAGTTGGTATTGGTGCTAATGAAAGAGTTTACAGATTACAATCTGTAGGAATAGATGTTGCTTTTGAAAGAGAAGACCTTTCTGAAATCGGAAATAAAGATGTAGTTCAGACAAGTTCTAAATCGGAGACTGTAACAGTTTCTTTAACGAGTTTGCCTGAAGGATTTACTATTGAAGAAATTTTAAGAGGAACTTCTGCTTATCCTTATATTGATGCGAGAGAATTTTCCGATGAAGTTACTTTAATTGTTAAGATTTATACGGATAATACTCATACAGCATTTTTAATGGGTTATAAAATTACAGATTTATCTCTTACAGTTTTAGGAGCAAATTCGACTATACAAGCTAATAATACAGCAAGTCATACGCTCGAAAGCGACAACCTAGTTATTTCGCCAGACGAATCTGAGTTGGCGTAATTAAATAAATTGAGAGGGGAAATTTTCCCCTCTCCCAAAAAATAATGTATGGCGGAGTAAGGAATCTATGAATAAAAAACTATTAGACAGATTATCGGGAAATGAACTATCCGAAGGTCTGTCTTTTTTATTGTAAGGAGAAAAATGAATGATTTCCAAGATATACTTGATTATATAGTCAAAAATGAATCAAAAAAAACAGTCGGGATGTCTCTTAAACGAATTGAACTTGCATTAGAAGATGCCAAAAAAGAGAACAGAAATTATCTAACTGATAAAGAATTAGAAAAAGTTAAAGACCAGATTAGAGAAGTTATATATGAACAATATCGAAATTTAAAAGACTTTTTGAATACAGGTAAACTGATTATTAAAATTAATAACGCATAAAAGTAAGGAGAAAAAAATGGAAGATAATAAAGTAAGGGAAGAAGCACGGAATAAACTAAATGAATTAAAAGAAGAGGTAGATTTATCTCTTTTAGATGAAATGCTAAAAGGTAATACTATAGAATTTAAACATAAGGATAAATATTATAGAGCGAGACCATTAAAAATGATAGATAAAGAAGAACTTAGCGATTTGAAGCACAAAAAATATCTTTTTTTACTACAAGAAAAACTTCCCGATGGAAAGAAAGCTCATTTTTTAGAAAAGGAACTTATTAAGGTTTATAAAGAGAATGGAATAGATACTGCTGAAATGGATAATAAAATAACCAAATTTCAATCAGAACAAAAAGAGATTGCTTTGCGTTTTGGAGAAGCCATTGCAAATCACATAGATGAGAAATTATGGAAAACCTATGAAGAACAAATAGATGAATTAAAAGATAAAATAAGATTGCTTATTATAGAAAAAAGTAGTTATCTGACTTATTCTTTAGAAAATGAATTAGAAAATTATATGATAAAGTGTATTACTTATTTAGAATTAGAAGAAAAGATTGAAGAGAATTGGAAAAGAGTTTTTTCTTCTATTGAAGAACTAAATAAATGCGAAGATGAAAAATTGATAATTAAAGCAGCTTATTATAGTTCGGTTCTAACTTATAAAATATAAAATGTTTAGTGAATCTTTAATGAGAAAATTGGCTAAATCAAATAGATGGCAAAATTTATTCTCTGCATCTAAAGAAGTAAATGGGATAACTTTATTTAATAATATTAATGAATTTTCTCAGATACAAGAATTTTTTCTTAGTTATTTATATTTTTATTATAATCTTTTTGTGGATATGGCTATTCATAAACTATCTAAAAAAATTATTGAAAAAGAAATTTATGAAGACTCTTATATGTTATGGAAAAGAGAAAAAGGATACAATAAAAAAGATACCGAAACAGAAAGAAAAAAAGACATTTTTATAGCTTTTCATAATAAAAAAATGAAATTCAAGGAGAAACAAGAAAATGGCTGAAGGTAGATACGACCATCTTATAAGAATAGTTTATCAGTCTATAGGTGCTTCTGAAGTTACTGGAGATATAGAAAAAGTAATGGGGAAAACAGATAAACTTTCAGAAAGTTTAGAATCTAAAATGCTTATTATAGGGAAAGCTATGAAGGGTCTAGGCTTTTCTGAAGACCAAGCGAAACAGGTTTTTGGTGGTTTTGAGGCAGGTTCTAAAGTAGCTTCATTTACCACAAAAGATATAAATGCTTTAAAAACCTCTTTGGCAGGAATAGGGGCAAATAAAAGACAAATAGATTATATTACAAATTCTTTAACCGCTTCTGGTCAAGCAGGAAAAGCATCTGCCGCTCAAATGGGGGATTTTGAAAGAGCAATGAAAAGAGCACTTATTGTTGCCCCTGTGTGGTTGGCAATGCGAGCAGGAATGATGGCAGTGATTTCATTAGTAAGAAGTCAAGCAAAATTTCTTGTAGAATTAGAAACAGCAATGGCAAGAATAAAAATAGTAGGAAAAGGAACTGCCGAAGAGTTTGGTTATATGAAGGATGCTCTTATTGCTCTTTCTTATGCTTATGGGACGAGTGCGACTGATGCAGTTGCCGCTGCCCAAATTTTTGCCCAACAGGGTTTAACTGTAAGAGAAACAATATTTATGACTCAACAAGCTATGCTAGCCTCTCAAGTTTTGGGTCAAGATGTAAAAACTACTGTAGAAAATCTTACCGCCGCATTGAGAGGTTTTAATCTTCCTATGACAAGTTCTATTTCAATAATAGATAAGTGGATAAATGTTGAGAAGGAATTTGCTGTAACTGCTCAAGACCTGGCCAATGCTACCAAAGTAACTGGAGCAACTGCTAATCAATTGGGGATTACTTTGTCTGCATTTTTAGGAGATGTTACTGCTGTAGTAGAAGTTACCAGAAAATCCGGCGAAGAAGCGGCCAGAGGACTTGGATTTATTTATGCCAGACTATTAACTACCGGAAAGAAAACTGTAGAACAAATTGCTCAAATACCTTTTTATCTTAATGAACAAAACGAAGCAACTGATAAACAAACAGGGACTTTAAGAAATGCGACAGCAATACTCGATGATTTGGCTTTGAAATGGAATTCTTTATCGACAGAAGAAAGATTAGAAATTGCTTCTTCTGTAGCTTCAAAAAGGCAGATGACTGTATTAAATGCTTTAATGCAAAATCATAATCGTTCTTTAGATGCAAGAATAAAAGCATTAACTTCTGCTGGTGCAGCAGAAAGAGCGTTTGGTATTATCCAGGAAACTACCGCTTTTAAAGTTAAACAATTAGATAGTGCTTGGAATAATTTAACTAATGCAGTAGGAGATACTTCTGGGTTTAAAGCAGGAATTGGTATTGTAAAGAATATGGTAATTAATCTTACTTATTTAATAGATAAAGAAAAGGCTTATAGAGAAGTAATGAGTGAACCAATTGCTAGAGAAAAACGAGCGGCGGAAGCATTAATATCTGAAGCACAGAGTCTAAAGGAAATAATTACTTTAAGAGATAAATTATCTAAAGCACCTACTACAGATGAAAATTTAGAAAGAATTAAAATTTTAAATGCCGCTATAGAAGCCATTGCAACTAAAGAAATAAAAGTAAAATTAGCTATTGAATCTGGAGACCCCAAGCAATTAGATAAGGCTTTGCAGGATTTAGAAAAGAAAGGGTTAGAAAGGTCAATTAAAGCAGATATAAGTTTAAAATTTGAACCAAAAATAGCTTCGCAAGAGGAACTTATTAAAAGTTTGGAATCTCAGACGAAAGGAATTTTTGCAGTGGGCGGAACAGAAGGCTTAAAAATAAAAAAACAACTTGCTATAGAACAAAGTAAATTAAATGTTTTATATGGGGAACAAAATAAAGAATTAGAAATACAATTAGCAACAAACTCGGCTAATCTCGAAATTCAAAAAGGAATATCTGATGAAATAGAAGAGATAGATGAAAATTCTTCTAAATTAATAGAAAAAGAAAAAGAACAATTTAACTTTGATAGACAAAATCTTTTAATTGAACAACTTTATTCTGATAATCTAGAAGAGCAAATTCAAAAGAAAAAAGAATTAATTGACCAATCTGATAGAATTTTTTCTATACATCAACAAACTATAGAAAAAGAAAAATTAGAGACTGAATTAATAAAAGATAGAATAAAAGAAAGAGATAAAGAAAAGAAAACCGTTACTGGATTACTTTTTGAATTAGAAAAAGCAGGAACTTTTGAACAAGACAAAATAAAAAGACAAATTGAGCTTGCGACCATGCAACCAGAAGAAGTTCAGAGAGCATTTGAAAGTGATGAAGGATTTGACCGGCAAATTATTATTGATAATATTAGTAATTTTGCTGAAGAAACTCAAAAATTAATCGCCGAAACTTTGGCAAGGGAATTTGATTTAGAAAGATTTATTCCCGATGAAGTAATGATGCCTTATCAAAAACCAACTTATACTGGTGGTGGAGGTGGAGGTGCAAGCCCAGCACCTGAAAGAGTAGCTCCTAGAGCACAAGAACTAGTAATTCAAAATTTAATAAATAAAGGCGCAGAAAATGTAAATGTTAAGGTTGATTTGGGTGGTATGGCAACTGCCGAAGAAACTGCTAATTTAATCGCTGAAATGGTAAAAAACGGAATGATGGCAGATGAAGATTTTGTAAATGCTTTTGCGAAAAAATTAAATATAAGGTAAGGAGAATAATATGCCAAGTTATCAAGTAGTTTTAAATTTTAGTGAGGGGGCGCATGATTATGATTTTCCTCATGTTTATTCTCTTTCTGACCCCATACCTGGAATGAAGGCGGTTGTTATTGAGGGAAAAAGAGGGGATGGGTCAATTTGTATTCCCGCAGGATTGAAAAGCGTAGAAATAGAAGTAAAGGGGAGAATATTTGAAACCGATGGCTATGCCGATATTATGACCGCAATCGGAACAATGAGAACTGATGTTACTACCAATGTGGCTACGCTTACGCTAAAACATTATGATATAGATGAATCTGAATGGGTAAATGATTGGGCGTATCAAGTACGCAGAATTTCTGAAATCAACTTTGAAGAGTCTCTTAGAACATCAGTTCAGCCCTATGAGGTTCGCTTTTTAATTTTAGCATATTGATATGAAAATTAAAATAAAATGTGATTTTTGTGATAGATGGTTTAAAACTAACGAATGTTGGGTTAAAAAAGATAATAAAAAACATCATTTTTGTGATAGAAAATGTCAGGGTAAATGGAAATCTAAAAATAACAGAGCTGAAAACAATCCCAATTTCAAACACGGGGAAACATTAAAAAAGCATTATTGTATAGATTGCAAAATAAAAGAGATTAATTATAAATGTTTTAGATATGGCGGTAAAAGATGTAAATCGTGTAGTAAAAAATATCTCTATTATATTGGTAAATTATATTTGCCTATTATGTACGGAAAGGACAACCCTCATTGGAAAGGCGGAAAACCAAAATGCAAAAAATGTAAGAGAGAACTGTCTCATTATAAATTTATTTTATGTCAAAAATGTTATTTAGAAACTATTAACGGCAAAAATAATCCTAATTATAAACACGGTATGGGTAACGAACCATATCCCTCAGATTTTAATTATAAATTAAAAATTATTATCCGCAAACGAGATAACTACGCTTGTCAAAACTGTGGTATGACCGAAGAAGAACATTTGATTGCTAGAGGTAGAGTATTGGACATTCATCACATAGATTACGATAAAGAGAACATAAAGGAAAATAATTTAATTACTACTTGTCAAAAATGTAATTTAAAAGCAAATAGTAACAGAGATTACTGGTTTGCTTATTTTAGTTATATAAACATTGAAAAGAAATAAAAATAATTTAAGGAGGAAATAATTTAATGCCTACTACTTTAGCGATAAGAATAAATTATGTAAATAGACCACTCCCAGATTCAGAGCGAACCTTTTCTGTTACTCCTGCCGATTATATTACTCTCGAAGCTAACGATTATCTTATTTGGTCAAAAGATTTAGAAAATTGGCTTGACCACGAACCCGGACCTACCGAACTAAATGAACACGCTATGGTAATCCTCAATGATGCTGTTCCTGTTACTGAGTGTATGTTATATGACGATAGTGGTAATGTTGGAGGCCATTATCATACTCATAAAGTTATTGGTATGGGCGAAAACAAGAGGTTTGTATTTTGTTTCTCTTTTTCCAATGCTACTGCTACTATTCCAAGATTAGAAGCTTGGGATAACTCTGACCATGATTCGATTGCTAATTATTGTTTAGGTGCTGGCATTGCCGATTCTTTTATAAAAGCAGTAAAAACTACAGATGCTCTTCCTGGTGGCGGTTGGGGTGGAACGCCAATCGCAGGAGCAAGTAATTATATAAACTTAGATACTGCGGCACTTAGCGGAGCGAAGGATTTATATTCAAATATCAAAGTGATAATTCCTGGAAACTATCCCAACCCTGCATCCGAGATATTTTGCCTTACAATAAGATATACCTATTTGTGATAACTTTAATAGGTTGCAATAAATAGAAAAGGAAAAATATGCTTTATAATATAGTTTTTGAAGATAATTCTGTTTTTTCTGGAGGAACTTTAACAGAAACTAAATGGCAAGAAATTCCTTTAGATAAAAAAATTAGAAGTATTTTTTATTTTTTGCCCCTGGGGGATTGTCTGGGAATGTCTGGGTATTCATCCTATTATCATTTTGTTGAAGTAGTAGAAGATTTATATGGAGGAAATAAAGGAAAAAATAAAATAGAATATTCTTATTTGATTGGGAAAAAAGATAATAAATATCTAATCAATAAGATTTCTTGGATTACAGGTAATATTGAAAGAAAGATAGTTGATGAGAATGATAATTTGATTAGGCAATTAAATCCGGCGGGGTGGAAGTTAGGAATTAAATGAAAAGGGAGTTTAAAATGTCCGTGAAAAGACACATTTTTATTGAAAGAACTCTTTTTCTTCTTAGGAAAAAATTAGAAAATCAACTTCCTGAAGAAGATATTTTAGATATAATGATTGAGAAAGCAAAAAAGATAATGGATAAAATTTATAAATAAGGAGGTAAATTTATGAGTGAAACAATTCATGCTTGCGAATCAAATGGTGCAGAATTTGTAACCGAAGATATAAGCAATTTAAACCTCGGGACTACTGATGCTCCAAATATTGTTCCTGCTTCTTATCCAGTTCCAAGAGGAGATAGGTCATTTAGTAAATATCTTTTTTTCCGTTTTACAGGAGCTTGGACACTCATCACTAATATGAAATTTTGGAAGAATTCTGGTGCTTATGTTACCGATGAATTAATAACAGCAGGAGCAAATCAAGCATTTGCTACTCCTTCTCAAGCGGATACTGGCGATAGTGCAATTCCTACTGTGGTTGGTTCTGCATTAGCGATAAATTCAGCAGAAGGCGCAAATCATATTGAATATGGCGAATCTGGAGTTTCTGGAGATACAGCATATATTAGATTGCAAGCCGGAACTTCTGGAAGTTCCCCTGCCGGCGCTGTTTCACAGAAAATATTAAGATTTCAGTACGATGTCGTTTAGTAAAAAAGAAAGGAATTTAAAATGACCAATTCAATGGCAAATAATAAGGGCGGAGATAATTCAATGTCAAAGCTCAATTTTCTTTGGATTTCCAGATTTAAAGATAATTCTGAAATTTATCAAATAGACCAAAATGGTAACGAGCACAGATTTCAAGAAGTAAAGGATAGATTTTCCGAACTGGTTTATTTTCATTTATCAAATAATAAAGATAAAATATTTACTGTAGACCTAATCAATGGTCTTATTTATTTTAATAATTATCAAACAGTAGAACCCGAACTTATAAAAGAGAAAAAAAATTTGCGACTTATTTATTTCAGACGAAATTTTATAGATTTAACATTAACCGGAATAAAAAATCATACTATTATTTATTTTTTAGGATTGCAATATACTTCTATTAATAATGAAAACAGAAATATTATTCTTCAAATTAATCAAAACGGAGATTTTATAATAAGTGAAAAATAAACATAGATGTCTTGTTTGCGGAAAAAAATTAGGAGAATAAACCGTGGCTAAAATTTCTATAGGCACAACTACCAATTCTACAGCATCTCAATATGGCACTCAAAGAAAGATAATCAAGACCTCTGATGGCAACTTATTTCTTTTTGCTAATTTAGGAAGTGATGCTTCTACCAGATTACGTTATAAAAAATCAATAGATAATGGGGTAACGTGGGATGCAGATTGGACACTTGTTTATAATAATGCCGATTTTCGTTCTTTTGATATTTATAATGATGTAGATAATCTATATTTGGCTATCGCTAAAAATAGCGGAGGTACTGTTTTTATAAAACTCACTTATTCTGGAGGGAGTTATTCTATAGGAGCAACGAAAACAATAACTACTTCTACCTGCATATATCCTACTATTACGAAGAGAGCAAATGGAGATTTGTGGGTTGCCGGTTATAATGCCACTGCTACAATAAATACTTTTTATTCTACCAATGCGGGGGATAATTGGAGTTCAGGCGGAACAATTGCCGTAACATCTACTCTCCAACAAAATAGAATAATGCCCAGGGGGGCAGGATTGTGGATAATCTATTTGACAAACAGATTATATTATGTGGAGTATACTTCTTCTTGGGGAAGCCCTATAGAAATTTCGGGTGCAAGCTCGGTTATGGGAATTTCTAATAGATTTTCTGTTACGAGAATTTCAGATACAGACATTTGGATTGCTGCGGTTAAATATAATGCTACTGCATCTTTAAGAACTATAAAAGTATGGCATTATACTGGTTCTTGGGATAGTGGAACTGAAATTTCAAATTCAGGAACTAATGAAGACATAGAACCTACTATTTCTATTGTGGGAAATACTCCTGTGGTTGTTTGGAATGAAAACACAAAAGCCAATATCAATTATAGAAAATGGAATGGTTCTTCTTGGGATAGTATAGTTACATTAGATTCTACAAATGTTTTTCTCCCCACAATTTGCGAAGAAGATGATAATTGGCTTTATACTTATTGGCTTTCTGGTTCAGCAAGCCCCTATACTATTTATTTTGATAAAGTAAATCTAAATCCTACCCAAACATTTGACCTTACTTCTAATATGCACATAAAAGCGGTAGGGTTGACTAAAGATTTAACTTCTGATATGGTTATTACCAACAGTCAAATTAAAGATTTAACCTCCGATATGGTCATTAAGGCTACAGAGCAAAAAGACCTAACTTCTGATATGAACATTATTAATGATAGGGTCGAATTTGACCTAACCTCCGATATGACCATTTCAGCTCAAGCAATAAAAGATTTAACTTCCGATATGTACCTCGTTACCTCTTATTTTGCAAATATAAATAATAAACTTTCTTTTACAAAAAGAGCATTATATGATATAACAAATAAATTTAGTTTTGTAAAAAGAGTTCTTTCTGATATTAATAATATGTTAGTTTTTGTAAAAAGCCAAATATATGATATAGATAATGATTTTAGAATGAAAAGACAGGAACTTTATGATATAAAAAATGACCTTAGATTTGTTCATTCTTGGCAAAAGTCTGCTACCGCCGGATTTCAATCTTTAGGGAAGACCTATGTAAAAGTTTATATAACCGATATGGTTAATGAAGTAACCGATGTAGATATAGATACTATAAAAATAACCAAAATGGTAAATGGAATTCATACTGCTTCTTTTGAATTAGGTAGGGCTTATGATGCCGCCAAACCCGCCACAGAAGCAACAGTATTAATAAAATATCATATTTGGACACTTTATAAAGGCAAGATAGTTCAGATTAGCCCAACAGACGACTCCGAAAGTATAAGAATAGAATGTAATAATAAACATTGGGATGATAATAGGGTTAATAAATATTTTTTTGTAGGGCACAAACCGGCAGATGATAAAGAATTATATTATTCAACCATAAAAGAGGCTCTTCTAGCACAATTTTCTTGGAATTTAAATATAGGAACTTTTGTTCCACAAACGATGGACGAGTTTGCTAAAGGTTCGGCGGATATTCTTACTGATTTAATTCAAAATTGTGGAAATTATGGATGGTTTTATGATGTTGATGAAACTAAAAAATTATGGTCTGCTGGTTCAGGAAATATAATAAATATAGATAGGCAAACTCTTGGGGAAAATGTTAAATTATATGAGTTACAAGCACATAGTTTTTATGAGGATGTTTCTGAAATAGTAAATAAATTAAGAGTTCAGATGGGGGAAATGGTTGTTAGTAGTTCTTCTGGAACTGGAAAGAGAACATTTGTTTCTCGTATAATTAGGAATTATCAGGGATTTTTAACAGAAGGATGGAGAGAAGGTTATGATATTCTTTCTAGGGATTCTACAGATGGTTATGGGTGGGATAATCCCGACCCAGAAGATGAAGATGAATTTGGCAAAGTTTATAGAAATTATAAAATTCCCTATATAGACCGAGATTTGGGGTCTATGAAAGACAGATACCCTCCTTATATAGAACTCTATTTTCCTGGATGGTTTCATGGTTATTCCGAAGGAAGAATAACTGAAGGATTTACTATTGATTATGAGAATAGGGAAGTTATTTTTAGTCAGCCTTTTGTTTTAACGACCTATGATTATAGCAATAATCGTTATGATTTTCGTGCTCCAAATTTAAAATTATTTGTTTTTAAAGAAGAGTATTATACTCCGACTTCAAGTTCTTCAGATGACCCAGAATCGGACATCGGAAATCCTATGATGTTTTTTACAGATAAAGTAGGGGATTATCCTACCACTATTATAGATGATTTATCTCTAACCGATTTAAATAAACAAGAGGAATTAATTTATTATTCTAATTTGGGAGTAAAAACTGTAGTTCCCCCTTGGGATGATACTGATTTTGCAAAAGATATTGCTTATTGGCATTTGAGTAATTCTGCTTATAAAAAAATAACTGGAAATATAGACCTTATTTTAGATTGTGTATGTTTCAATAATATCACTTTACAGAATAGAATATATATTAATGGAATAACCGAATCAGCAATGAATATACAATCAATGGACTACGATATTGGTTCGTTTACTGTGCGGATTAATTTAGAAAATAATCACGCATATAAAAGAAGTGTTTCACTTCCACTTCATAGGTAAGGAGATAAATATGGCTACACATGAAGAAAGAATATCAAAATTAGAAAGATTATTTGAATTAGCAAACTCCAAAATTTCTGATTTATCTAATAATACAGAAGAAAAGCCGAACGTTCCTTATACCAAAATGGGTGGCAGAAGTACGAGGGCGGGGCATCACCCTTATGATGTAAGAAGTCAACTAGGAGGGTTTGGAGGAACTATTTATTGGAATGATATGGAAGTAGGAAGTCCTTTTGGTGAAGAACCAGAGGTTCCGACAGAAGGCTATCATAAACATACCCATTCTCGTTTTTCGGGCGGAGCACTTATAAATGGAGGAATAGAAATAGTAGAATATACTAATTTAACAAATAAACATAGCCAACAATTTATATCCGAAGAAGATTTAGAGATAGCTACGGTAGAAAGAGGGTTAGAGGGTGCAAAAGAAACAGTACCGAAAATAGGGTTGTTAGATTTGATTTTTAATCCAGATGGGGGATATGATGCTGAAAATAATCCTATAGGTACTTGGGGAGTGGCTACGTATGGCATAGATGTGGGGAAATGTATGTTTGTAAAAAAAAGAACAACTGAAGGCAAAGATGTGGACGGAAACCCCATAACAGGGCAGGAAATAGGTGCTATAGAGAAAGATGCTAATGATGTAGAAATGATTTCTCCTTTATTTGTTGCTAAAGAAGATGGAACTCAAGATATGGAAAGAAGTTCTGTTGTTTGGGATAAAAATGGAAAATGCTGGAGATTATTTGCGACTTATGCTGTTGTTCCTGAAGAAGCACCAGAACCCGAACCAGAACCCGAACCAGAACCATAATTAGAGGATAAAAATGCCAGAAGAACCAGTAGTAGTAAATAAGTGTCCCTATTGTTATAGACCGATAAAAACAGAAACAGAAGAAGGAACTTGGTTAAAAGACCCAATCTTGACCCCCTACGGTTCAAAATATAAATGGGCAGACCAAACCACACTTGAAGAAGAACCCTATTTAACAAAAAGACTTTATGTAGGAATATATCAGATAGCAGAAGAAATAGAAGCATTACAAGACTATTTAAAAGATTTAGAAGAACATAATTTACCAGAAGGAGAAAGAACTGAGTTTAGTCCAATAAACAATACCGGATGGTTTGTATTTAAAGGAATACATTTAAAGGAGATGCGGGAATCTGTTGAGAAATTATTAGAAATTTTTGAATATACCAAAGCAGAATATTTTAACTATGATGAAGAAGGGAATCACATAACCCATCCCAATGGAGACAAATTAGACTGGACAGATGTTGTGGAAAATGAAGAAGATTGGGATAAATTTCAAATAAAAGGAATACATATTGAAGAATTAAGACATTATATTAATATGATTTGGATAGAAAGATGGAATACTGTTCCGGTATCTACTTTGTGGAGTCATACTGGGAATTTTATGTTGCCAGGGACGGTGTCGTGGACTCCTTATATTCATTACCCTGGGGACATGGGAGATGAAGTTTTATGGGGAAATAGTTTATCCTTAAGCGGAAGTTGTGGTGGCACAGCAGACTATTCTTTTATAGGAGAATTTATAAATGATGGGAGTGGTATTAGTACAAAAGTTCATTTAAGAAATAATTGGAGTTTTACGACATTAAGCAGTCCAAGTGGGAGTGCAGTTGGAATAGGCAGGTCATCAATAATATTACCAACATGGTATCGTGGATTTTTAGTAAATAAAAATACTCATCTTACATTTGATGCTTCTCTTTATTATAATTATAGCGTTGTCGGGTTAATGGATTCCTATTCATTATATTTTTGGGTAGGTATTTATAATGGGGATTGGATTTACTATAGATTTCAGCCACTAAATCCTAGTACTATTGTTGGAGTATTTCCTTTAACACAAGCCGAATTTTGTAATTTTGATAGAAATATTTCTGAAGATTGGAAAACTGTTTATGGTAGTTATTTAACAGGTCTCATAACAATACATATTGGGGCGGTATCAGGCGGTAAAAGACTTAGTTGGTCAATACCTCCCGCCAATCCGCATACCTGTTATATGAGTACCGATTTATGGGTAGACAATGTTAAATTAAAGAGCGTTAATACTCCTTAATCTCTTTTTTATTTCTTCTCTTACCTCATCCTGATTTATTTTCTCATCGTTTAGTAAACTAAACATTTGTTCATAATCTATTTTTGTAAAACTATTAATATTACTATTTGGACTTACATTATAAATATGTAAGCCTTTTTCTTTTGTAAAAGGAAGAAAGCGGTCATTTGATTTATGATAAGGAGTAGTTTTTCCTATTCCACTATGATTTATCTCTCCTTCATAATAGTGAGTATGTGGTTTGGTATGATTAATGAAATTTTCTTTTGTTCTTTTTGTTTCGTCAAAACCCAAAAGGAAAATAGTTCCTTCATAATCCATAAGAAAAGAAGCCACTCCCAAGGCAAAAATTCCACATAAAACCTTATGATAAAATCCCTTTTCTAAAGAAAATTCTCTATTATATCTATCTCCTCTTTTTAAAAGAATAGTATTAGGTAAAAGAAACTCCTTTATCCCATTATTAAAGTCAATGCCTATAATAAGGGGTAATTCTTTTAGTTTATTATAAATATCGGGATGTTCTTTAGGATATTGTTTGGCGTAGGTAGGGGTATAAAACTCGCAATCTAGGAAGGTAAGTAAGGTAAGAGGAAAATGAAAAAAACTATAGTTACATCCTATTATGAATTTATCTTTTATGTGGTCTTTTAGACCTAAAGAAATTCCCTCTTTAATTGAAAATCCACCTCCTATGATAAAACAAGTTTTAGGTATCATTTTTCTTTATAGTTATATAGATATTTGTTCCCAATTAATTTAACGTCTATATTTTTTATTATTCCTTTCCTAATCCAAGTAGAAATAGAACTTTGAGCAGTAGAATCTTTACGATAGTGATGTTTAATATTTTTTATTATATCTTTTAATGTAGAATCGGGGTGTTTTTTTAGATATTCATAAATCTGATTAACAGTATCTTTGAAATCAGTATATCTTTCTCCTCTATTATTTCCAGCCAATGCCCAGGTTTTTTGTTTCTCATTAAGACGAGTTATTATGTTATGAACTATCTCTTCTTGTAAAGGTGCTTTGATTAGTTCTTCTACTTTTCGGTTCCCTTCCCAATTTTTAGTCGTAACACAAAGAACTCCTATTTTTAAAGCATTTGCTAATTCATTACATATATGATGTTTTTTATAATTAGGATAGGGAATGGCTATTGAAATATAATTGGACATTTGCCTCCAGTTATGGGCTTGCTCTAATACCGAAATTCCAAAAGTAGTTTTACATTCAACTATCCAAGATTGATTATTTTTTACTGCCACAATATCGGCAATACTATTGAATTGAACCTCTTGATAAACTTCCCATCCTTGTTCTTTTAACCAGTTTACTATATATTCTGCTAATTCGGTTTCCGAAGCAAAATCTTTTTTCATTTTATATAATCCCAATATTTAGTCTTTTTTTCAGGAACACAAAATTTACATCCTTTATCTCTAAGAAATTCTTGATTGGATATCATTCTCTGGCAATTGAGGCAAATAAAAGGTCTAATCGCTTCTTTTTTAGTTACTAGAGTTCCATTACTGTCCCAAGAATTTATATTATGATAACAAAAGACACATATATCATCATAACAACAATCTGCGGAAATATTTAATTTACATTTTTTACAGAACATTTTTCTTCCTTACTTCCCAGAATTTGCGTTGGATAATAGTGCCATCTTTTAATTCAATCTCCATTTCCTCTGCCCAAATTTTCGTAACTTTCCCTTCCATTACTTCCCCATTATCTCTTACCAAAAGCGATTGTCCTATATACAATTTTTCCTCACTTTCCTAAATAACCTGGGATTACTGTTTTTAGAAACTGTTGTCTATCTATTAATTCTATATCTATGTTTTTTTGATTTAGTGCTTTAAATTTTTCTTTCCACCAATCAATAGGTTGAACAGTCAAATGAAAAACAAATCCCCCTCTATTATCTTTAAAAGTAGAAATACAATGAAAAGATTTCGTTTTTGTTATTCTGTTAATTTCTTGTATTGTTTTGTTTATATATTCTGGAGGAATATGTTCTAAAACATCAGTGGAAAAGGTAAAATCAAATTCATTATCTTTAAATGATAAATTCCATAAAGGTGCTTCAAAATAATTTTCTCTTTTTGGGGTAAGTATAATTTCTGGGGTAAATTTAATCATAGGAGTGTGTTGGTTTAATCCTGTTAAAGTAATATCCACTCCTACTATATTATATCCTTCTTGTCGCAATAATTCTACTACTAAACCATTACCGCATCCCAAATCTAAAATTTTATAAGTTTTATCTAATATATTTTTTAAATAATTAAAGATATACCAGGCAGTTCTTGATTGCCCTTCTGCTCCATATTCCCAGGCATTAGTATATTTATCTTTTTCTTGTTTTTCTAAATTATCCATTTTATTTATTCCTCATTTCTCTACTACACTGAAAATGACTAATTATCGGATTGATTAGCGGGATATTTGGCGGGGAAAAGTCTGGTTTGGAAACAATGTAGCAATATTCCCTGGGCAAATCATAGACCTTAATCTCCGGCATTAAAATTATTGCTTTTTCTAATGCTTTTTGTTCCCATCGAACATTTGGAAGAAAAGAAATCCACTTATCAATTAAAGCGAATATTCGTTCATTATTTTTAATATATAAAGTTCCAGAAGCAATATGCTTGGGAATCTTATTGTGCCCAAACAAAAGAAAGGGGTCTAAAGTATGAACTCCTATATCAAATTCTTGAGGAATGTTATTAAAAAGTTCTGGGTAGATGTTGATTACAGCATCACAATCTATAAAAACCAAGTCTTTATTTGTTGTTTTTAATTGTTCTTTCAAAAAGGAAGGTTTAAAATCAGTATTTTTCTTCCAAGAACCTAAATCTTTGGCTTCAATAATATTATGCGGAAGATTAAACTTTTGCATTGAAGGAATTAAATATTTTTCGGCGATTAATTTGTAATTGGGAGTATAATAAGAAACAATAATCCAATTATTTTGTGAATTCATAAAGTTCCTTTAATTGAGTTAAATAGTCTGGGGTAGGGTAATCGAACTCTTTTTTTCTATTATTAATTAAGGTTTTGTTGCTTTTTATTGAATTATCGGGAATTAAAACAATTTTCTTCCCCCACACTTCACAAATGAGTTTAATTAAATTATATTTAGAAATAGGATAGGGAGGAGTAAGATGATAGAGATAATTTAGGCTTTTTTTAGTTAAAATAACAGTATTTAGAAATTTTGCCATTTCTAGAGTGGTAATGCCATTCCAAAATACCTCATTCCAGCCCACAATAGGGGCTTCTTGCCTCAAAACCCATCCCAATAGCCCATAACCCTCACTTTTGAGTTCTGTGCCTATAATAGAGGTTCTAATGGTTACGTCCTTGCCATTTATAATCTCCCCTAGAGCTTTACTTTGAGCGTACCAACCTTTTCCATCTTTTAAGTCAGTTTCAGAATAATTACCTTTTTTTCCACTAAAAACACAATTAGTAGATAGGTGGATGAGTTTAATATTGGTATTCTTAAAAGATTCTTCTAAAAAATGAGGAAACCAAGAATTAACCAGAATGGCCTTGCTTGGATTATTTTCGGATGCTTTTATCAATAAACCTATACAGTTTATTATTACATTAGGCTGTTCTTCGGCAGTTAAATTATTTATTGTGTAAGAAAATTCTTTGCAATTATCTAAATTTTCTGCATCTAAAATATAATCACAGGGTAGAGTTCTCGCAATATCGAAAACTTTATGATTTTGAGATTTTAGATACTTACTTATAATATGACCCGCCATACCTAAACTTCCTAGGATAATGACTTTCATTTTATAAATCCACCTCTTATGAGAAGTTCTTTTATTTCTTCTTTAGACATTAATTTATAATTTGAACTATATTTTTTGAACTCTACTTTTTTATAATTTAACTTTTTATAAAGATGGAACAGAAAATATTTATTATTATAATAATAAGTCCATGGGGTCTCTGATTCAGAAATCAGTTCTTCGTGTATTTTTTCTCCTGGTCTTATTCCTATTTCTTCAATTTTGGTATCTTTATTTCCAAATTCTTCGATTAAAACTTCTGCTAAATCTACAATCTTACAAGAAGGCATCTTCATTACCAATAGTCCCCCAGAAATATTAACATTACAGGCACAAAGAACAAGGTCAATTGCTTCTGGGAGGGTAATAAAAAATCTGGTCATTTCAAGATGGGTAATCGGAACTCTATTATTTTTTTTAATTTGGTCTATAAAGAATTGCAATATCGAACCTGAACTTCCGAGAGCATTGCCCGCCCTGACAACCATGAATTTAATATCTTTATTTGTTTGAGAAGCATTTAAAATAATTCGCTCCCCTATCGCTTTAGTCATTCCGTAGATATTGACAGGTCCTACAGATTTATCCGACGAGACATCTATAACCATCTCAACATTATTTTTGTTTGCGGCCTCTATTATATTTTGAGTTCCTATTATATTAGTTTTAATGGCCTCGTCGGGTTGACATTCCGCAAGTGGCACGTGTTTAACTGCGGCAAGATGTATAACAATATCCGAATCTTTCATAGCTTTGATAATGGCATCTTTATCTCTTACGTCCCCAAGAATCAATTCAATTTTCGGATTATTGTATTCTCTTCCCATAAAAACTTGATTAAATTCATTACGGGAATAGCCCTTTATTTTTTTAACATTAAGAGATAATAATTGATTGGTTAATTCGTGCCCCCACGAACCTGTAATCCCCGAAATAAATATATTTTTATTTTTAAACATTTTTTTCTCCTTTAAATTTTACTCATTAAAATATTTATAACAGTCTGACTTACATTATCTTTGTCATAATTTTCGGGTAATTCCCAATTGGTAGGGGAATTAATTACTTGTTCTGTGCAAGAAAAGATTTTATCTCTATTTATTCCCGATAAAATACTACTTCCTACATCCAGAATTTCAGGTCTTTCAGTTTCATTACGAAGGATAATACTTGGGATGCGGAGAATGGTGGTCTCCTCCGGAACTGTACCACTATCACTTAACACACAAAGTGCATTTTTTTCTAATTTAACAAAATCAAAAAATCCCATCGGGTCTAAAAATTTTAAATAATCATTTGAAAAGGAATCTTTTAATTTATTTCTCGTATGCGGGTGAGTAGAAATTATAATAGGATGATGATAATAGGAGGTTATTTTATTTAATCCTTCGATTATTTCATTTAATCTTTCGGGATTATCTACATTTTCAAAACGATGGAAAGTGGACAAAAAATATTTTTTTGGGGTTAAGTTTAATTTTTCCAATATATTACTTTGCTCAATTTCTTCGTTATAATAATCTAAAACTTCCTTAATCGGATTTCCAGTAACATAGATTTTGCGTAACGGTAGTCCCTCTAATAACAAATTTTGTTTGCTTCTTTGAGTATAAGGCAAGTTATAAGAACTAATATGGTCGATAATCTGACGATTGATTTCTTCAGGTACTTCTTTAGAATAACTTCTATTGCCAGCTTCACAATGGTAAACCGGAATTTGCAATCTTTCTGATACAATAGCAGAAAGTCCACTATAAGTATCCCCCAAGATTAAGACCTTATCTGGTTTCTCTTGAATTAATATTTTTTCAACCTGATTTAGCATTTCTCCTATTCGTAACCACAGAGGAAGTTGATTATCTATTTTTAAATAATAATTAGGCGGTCTAATATTTAATTCTTCAAAGAAAATATCTTTTAATAGAGGATTATGATTTTGCCCTGTATGAATGAGAATATGTTGGCATACTTGGTCGAGTTTGGGAATAATTCTACTGAGACGAATTAACTCCGGCCTCGTACCGACCACAGTTAAAATTTTTTTCATTTTTCTATATAGAATAAATATTCTACTCCATATTGTGTTTGAGAATTTATTTTCTCCATTGTGTATTTCGCTTGGGCATTTGCAATATAAATTACTATATCTTCAAGTTTAAAACTATAATCTGGATTATCGTTTAATTTATGAGTTACCTCAACAAGAGGAGTAAATAAAACTAAGACCATTCTTTTTTTGAAAGAATTTACTGCATTTTGTAATATTTTATCCCAATTATGATTATGTTCTAATACATGCCTCATAAAAATACAATCAACTGAAGATTTATATGTTTCCAAATCAACAATTTTATCAACAAATACGCTTGGCGTTATGTCGATGCCAATATAATTGCTCTTTGTTATTAGGGCGTTTGCAAAAGCAGTTCCACATCCCCAATCTTCAATATCTCCATAACCATCAAGAAACGCCAAACCTAACTTATAAGAAGTTTGTTCCCCATAGGGAAATGGTTTGGTTGCTTTATCATAATTCCATTTCATCTTCTTCTCCTTTTATACAATACCCAATTTTTTAAAATTAGTCCACAATTCTTCATCATTTTCAATCCAAATTAATTCATCGGGAGTTCTTGAACAACTATAAGGTATATGGTCAATATCGATGTTAATACTCGAAAATACTTTTCTACATCGTTCCCTGTCTTTAATATATTTGTCTTCTGTATATGTTTGTAGATAATATTTGCATACATCCATCCACCTTCTCATTCTTATAATATGTTCCCGTTGGTGTTGTAATGCTGTGGTTTCTTTATCTTTCATAATATGCCATAGATTTCCTATGGGAGCAAATTTACTTTCTCCTACGGGAAGGTCTTTAGGAACATTAAAAAACGCTCCAGAATGAGGAAAAATCGACCAACGAATAGTATTTCTATTTGTAAGTTTTGTTTGCCTCCAAATTTTCTTTGGACACGCAGGACATGTTAAATGTGCTATGGTATATAAATTAAAATCATAATGAGTAGCCCGAATATCTTCTGCTGTTTGCACAATTTCTCGTAGATTGTCAACGATACTAAAATCAATAAATTGGTCAGAATCCAACATAACTACCCAATCGTTAGAAGATAAGTCGGCTAATCTTTGCCGATAATATTCGCAATTGTATTCTCGTTTTGGATTAATAATACTTTTGTCCGCATATTTTTTTGCAATGTCTATTGTTTTATCGCTACTAGCATCATCCGCCCATACGATTTCATCAAAATGAGGTCTATGATGTTCCATAAATCTAGCAATTATTTTTTCATCATTCCAAGTAACTACTGCTAATGTAATTTTCATTTTTTGAGTATTATTGTGTCTTTTCCGTTCCAATGAGATTTTTCGTTTAAGATAATTTCATAATTATAATCTTTGATAATATTGCTGACCTTTTCTGATAAATCAATTTCAAATATGACTACTTCAGGATTTAATTCAAATAATTTAATTAATCCTTTTTCTAAATCTTTCCAATAATGAGAAACATTCATACAAAATATTATATTTACTTTTTTAAAATTCGAATCATAAGTTTCCCAATTTCCTTCAATAAGGCAATACCTATTTAAGTCAAAATTCCATAGATGTAATAACTCTTCAGCTACTTCTAGGGGTTTTCTAACATTGTCGGGTAGTTTAGTGGTATTATGTAGTTCGTTTAAATCAATGCCAATGCAACTATTTGCCCCATTTATTAAGGATTGTATCATAAAGTAACCAGTAGAACATCCGATGTCTAATACTACTTTTTCTTTAAAATCAACCTTATCCTTAATCTTATCCCATGTTTTTGATGTTCCTCTAAATCCTTCTATTACTTTATCGGGATATAATAAATCTTGATAAGAATCAATAAACATATTTTTTTCATACATTTCCCAAAACCTCCTCTTGTCATAATAGGTGAAATGGTATTGATGAGCAAATAAAGAATCTTCCTCGTTGTCTCCAATTACAAAAAATTGAGTTTCTTCCTTTTTGTAAATTTTAATAATAGAATCTTGAAACGCAAAACCCTCACTCTTAAACATTACAAAATCTGGTTTTATTCCGCCAGAAAGTGCTTTTTGTAGTTGCATCCAAGGATACATTCCGCTCCAACATCCCGCCCAAACTCCTTCTAAATTTTGTAAAAAAGTAAAAATTTCTTTAGAAGGAAGAACAAAATCTTCTGGAGCGTGATGGGCACAATCTAATGTTTGGTTCATATCAAAAATAAATACTTTTTTAGGAAAAGGTCTGAATCCCATTTATTTCCTCCACTCACCAAAGAAATATTTATCAAATTCTTTTAATCCCTTTAATCGCTTCCAATCAACAAAATCCTCGGATGTCCATAAACATTTATGGGTATTATAAGGATTTTTAAAATATGGAGATTCTGGATTACATACATTTTCGTGATTAGAAGTCCACCATAAAGGGGTAAGAATTAGAATACTTCTGCGAGTTATTCTTTTTAATTCTTTTAATAAATCTTCTCCCGCATCAAATTCTAAATGTTCGATAACATCAAGAAGTAATATTACATCAAAACTATTATCTTCAAAAGGCAGGGGTAAATCATTTAAATCGTGAAGAACGTTTGGACTGAATTTTTCCCATACATCTAAAGTGGTTACTTCTGCTTTTGTTCTTAATTTGTGGGCAATATAACCATCTCCGCAACCTAAATCTAATATCTTGTCCCCCGAAATTACATGGGCACTTATTACATCTTCACTATTTAAATATAATTCATTTTGTAATAATCTACTTATTAAACACGGAGGAAAATTATAGACTCCCCCCGCAGTTATACTTAAAAATGCCCCCGCTAAAGGATGCCCCGCATACCAATGGACTCCGATAGTATTATAGTCAATTTTGCTAGTATCATTAATTCTAAATATATTTTTTACATGATTAGCGTCATAAGCATAAACAGCCGACATAGGTAAATTTATTGGTTCTGATTCTGGAATTTTTTCTTTAATTGTTTCTAATTTCGGGAATAATTGATTTAACATTACAGACCCAATACTTTGATAATTATTTAAGTTATAGAATTTTTTTGCTTCTTGCCATAATATATTATAATATTTGTTATTAACAGACCCTAACACGAACCCTATTGAATGTCCATAATCGGATATACTAACAACTGTATCTATATTGGCATTTTCTTTTGTATTTATAGCTAGGTAGTCCATCGGTTTAAAATAAAAAATGTCCATGTCTGACCAAAGACCTCCCACAGTACCCAATAAATACCACCGTAAGAAATCTGATTTATGTACTTCTGATACTTCATTAGAGATTTCGAATTGTTTCATAAAATCTATTTTGTGTATATGAATTGCCTGTTCCATTAGATTATTAAAATAATCATCCCCTATAAAAGTATATTTTTGCTCGTAACTTTCCCAAGACATAGTATCTTTTTGCGGAAATTCTGGGAAATAAAAATGAATTTCCCAATCGGGATTTAATTCTTTAAAAGTAAGAATTGTTTTGTATTGGGCAAAAGATAGTTGTCTTCCTCCCCAATAAAAATGGGCTATCTTCTTCAAATTTTTTAAGTGCCACATATTACCTCCTTAATTTCTTCTCGTTTCCATAAACCCAATGATTTATCTGAATAAGATTCATTATCTTTTGTGTCGATTTCAGTACATCCTTCAAAAAATATTTCAGATGGGTGAGGTAGAAAAATTGGTTCTTGCCATAAAACCAAAGGTCTCCAAAGGCGAAGCTCCGAACCCGCATAATGTGAATAATTTCTTTTCTTTATAAAAGTTGTAGTAAGCAAATAAGGAATTTGAGAATTATAAAAATTTAATAAAAAGGATTTAATATCTTCATTAGATAAATGTACCAAACAATCTCGGCATAGTAACAAATCTCCTTCGGGTAAAATATCGGTAACTATATCGCATTGTTTAAATTGCATAGTCTTATTTGCGACATATTGAGACTGCAAATCTTTAATTAAATCTGGTACTATATCCATTCCAATATATTTTTCTAAATTCAATTCATTTACAATTAACTTCATCCATGCTAGGGTTCCGCAGGGAGCATCTATGAGTGTTTTTATTTTTAATTTGTTGACTAATTCAATAAGTCGTATTTGCAAAGTGGAGGTTTGATTTGAATCAGAGCCTTTTCCAGATTTGGATTCTATCCCGCCCCATATATTTTGATGATAAATTTTAGTAAATCTTTCTTCTCTAGAATTCATCTATCTTTCCCCATTCTTTATTTTGATTAGCATAAATAGTTCCTTTGCGTTCGTTATATAGTTTTTCGTTTTTCTTCCACAATATCTGAATTTCCTCTAATTTATAATTTAAACGGGGATGATACAAATGAACTATTCTTAATCCAAAAGTTTTATATGTATTGCCTTTTGCTAACATTCTTTCCACAAAATTAGCATCATCAAAACAAATTCCTGCTCCAAAATCTTCATCGTATCCGCCTATCTCTAATGCCTCGCTTCTGCTCATCGCCATAAAGAAGGGGAACTTTGTGGAAAGCGGAATGGTCATTCTATAATATTCTTGCAATTCTTGCTCTTTATTTCTAGTATCGGTTATCTCTAAACATTGTAAAAAATCTTCAACATTGTCGTCTTTCCCCTTTGTTATGACCATCTGTTTTGGATTCTTTTCTAATGCTCCAATCATAGGAAGAATACAATCATCGATATGATAAATCTCAGGACAAGTAATGATTATAAATTCCCCCTTAGATTGCTTAATTCCTATATTAATGGGATAACAAGGAATTCTCCACTTTAATTCGTCTTTTGTATTTCTTTGTCCTGTGAAAATATATCTAATATTCAAATTAGAAAATTCTTCGCAAACTTCTTCTGTCTTATCATCGGATAAGCCTTCGTTTAAAATTAATATTTCATATTCGGAAGGCATAGTTTGTAAAGATAAACTCTTTAATCCCCATCTTAATAAATGAAATCTTTTAAATGATGGTATTATTATACTGAGTTTCATAATTTTCCCCAATTTTTCCCTACATTACGATTAATAATTCCTTTTCTCTCATTAAATAAATTCCAATTATAAACCCAAGCAGGATTATCTTTGTGCATTATAGGATTGATATTTGTTCCCCCGTGAAAGAGATGAATTACCTTAGCGGAGGTATATTTATATGTCAGTCCTTTTGTTCTCAATCTATCCATTATATCATTATCATCTCCAGCATAACCGATAAAATCTTCGTCATAACCACCAATATCTATGAAGTGTGATTTGTGCATACCCATAAAATAAGGCATCCTGGCGGCATCGACGCATTTTCTTCCTTCTGTTAATTTTTGGAATTGTTCTTCTGTAATAATTAATGTTTTATCTCGAATAAGAGAAACTGTTAAATCTCCTATATCCTCAAAGGCTATTCTTTTCATTGTGGTCATTATTTCGGTGTCGTGTAATAGGGGTTCTATTATTAAATCAAAAGAATTGTTTAAATGTAACATTTCTGGGCAGGAAAGAATGATAATCTCCCCTTTGCTTTGTCTTACTCCTATATTAATTGCATAAGCAGGGACTCTTGATTTGATTGCCCCGTCCAGATTTCTTTGTCCAGTAAATATATATCTGATATTGAAATTAGAATATTTTTTGCATATATTTTCAGTTTCATCAATAATCCCATCATTCAAAACGAGTATTTCTAAATCATAATTTATTGTTTGTCGAGAAATCGACCATAATCCTATATCTAATAGTTCTGCTCTTTTGAATGAAGGTAAAATTAGACTTATCATTTTCTTCTTAATATATAGTTCTTATCTTCTGTATATTCAGAATCTTTTTTTAGTAAATTTTTAAATTTTTTCATAAATTTGCGAAAATAAATAATATTATGAAAATTATCCAGGATTAGAATTGTGAAAGTGAAAATTAAAAATGTTAACCAGATTAATTTACGTTTTATCATTTTTTTGTTCCTTTAGCCATTTTTGGTATTGACTATATATTTCATTATAAGTAATTGGATAAAAGTTATTCATATCTACACCAACATTTACTGCATCGGTGAAATCAAACCCTTTTCTGATTCTTTTGATTTTCCAAAGTTGATGAATGTGCCCAACAAAATTCATTTCATAGTTAACATTACAAAAATCGGGGTTGTGCACTAAAAAAATCCTCTTGCCTCCATGTTTAATAACAATGTTTTGGATTGGGGTTTTAAAACTATTCCTTCCTTTAGTATCGTGATTGCCCTCTATATAGATGACATTCTTACATTTAATTTGCTCAATGTATTGCTGTAATTTTTCTGGTTCTCCTTCTCCTCTTCCACTTCCAGATTTAAATCCTAAATCCCCCACAAAGAATAAAGTATCATCTTCTTTTACTCTCTCATTACAATTGCGTATTAGCGTTTCATTCATTTTAATTACAGATTCTTTGCTTATTTTAAATTGTTTTTGTTCTTCTTGTGGTCTATTTTTTAATTTATTATAAATAGATAATTCTTCGCTATTCATAAATTGAGTTCGACCGCAATATTTTATAATGTTAGCGTGGTTAAGATGGAAATCTGCGGAAAAGAATAGACTCACTATAACCCCTCTTTTTTGAATTCTTTTTTAAATTTATTTTTAAACCATTTTATATATTGAATAATCAGGTTTTTTTCTACTAAAAAATCATAAGAATATTTATTATTCATTTCTTTCTCTTATTCTTTTTATTTTTTATAGGTCGAGGTTCTGGATAATATTGAATTTCATCCACTATTCCTTTTTCCAAACATTCTTTTGAATTAAGCCACAATTCCCCTCGTAACATTTGTTCAAATTCTTTATTAGTTAATTTTGTTTTTCTTTCAAAAGTTTCTTTTAAATTATTTTCTAATTTTATAAGATAATCTCCCCTATCCTTTATTGTCTGAGCAGTTCCGCCAACCAAGTCTTGTAGGGGATGCCCTAACCAATAAGAATTGGGAGTAATTATTCTATGGTCTCCCACTACGGAAATTATACCTGCCATAGAGGCTGCTTCTCCATTTATTATTGTAATTACAGGAGAAGGAATTAATTGAATAGTATTTAAAATTGCTATTCCATCACTTACACTTCCTCCTGGGGAATTGATTTCTAAATAGATTTCTTTTTTATAATTTTTTATTGACATTCCTTGCAATTGAGTATTAATTTCTCTGGCACTACAATTATCTATTTCTCCATAAAGAAGAATAAGTCTTGCCTCTGCTATTATCATTTCAAAAGGATTAATCATAGGGGCATTAAAATCTTCTTTTTGTTTTCTCATTTCTTTCTCCTTTCAAAACATTTTTTACTTGGTTTTTTTCCTTCACAATCAAGAACAAATTTACAATATAGGCAATCTATTTTATTTTTTTTCATTTATAAAAAAATTTTAATAATTGTTTAGTTTTTAATATTTTCCCATTTAAATAAGAAAAACTATTAATTTTTTTGGGAGAGGCAAAGAGGTAGATATTTAATTTAAAATCTATAGCAGATAAGAGTTTTTCTTTATTAATTTGCATTTTTAAAATTATAGGAAATCCATTTTCTTTTAAACATTTACGATTAGCAAAATAATTAGCAATTTTCTGGGAACTAGTAAGACACACCACAGAAATCCGCTTTCCATTTCGCAAAACATTAGAGCTCCTATTATTTTTGCGGGGTAATAATCCTTTTTCTAATATACTATATAACCTTTGAGAAGTAGTTCCGTGATATAATATCATTAATTTTCTCCTATTTTGAGTTTAGAAATTAAGGGTAGGCACAAAAAAGAAGTTGTTGCACTCAAAATAATAAGCCACTTTAAACCTACAAGGGGATAAAGCCAAGCCCCGCAAAAAGAACTTGCTGCACCGGCGGAAAGGTTGTTAATTCCGCAAAGTAAAGCGAATGTAGTGGCTTCCAGTCCATTTATTGATGATTTGGACATCCAATCCATTATAATAAGATGAATAAACATTCCCATTAGGCTATAGACCGATAAATAACAAATTGCGCTTATCGGAGTATAATAAAGATAAGATAATGTCGTTACCGCCCCCAAAAATACAGAAATAGTTAACCATTTCTTAATATTTATTTTTTGTGAAATTTTCCAATAAATTATAGCTCCTACGATAGAAATTATGGAAGAAATAGTAGAGAGTATTCCAAGGAATTGAAAAGACCAAACGAACTTGTCCCTCTCGATAAACGACAAGGGTACACCGAAACTCGGCGAAAATTTATATAAAAAAAGAAATAAACAAGCCCATAAGAAGGATTTATTTTTAAAAATTGGTTTATATGATTTAATAATATTTGATAAATTGCTCTTTTTTCTTTTATAATCTTGACAAATATTGTAATCGGCCAATTCGCAACAATCATAATGTTTACAATTTTTACATTTCTTTTCCGAAACCTTTATCTTTTCTTCTTTATAAAAATAGACAGGAATAAACATTAATAAATATATTGGTATAAGCAATAAAAATCCTACTCTATAATTGAAATGTTCGGCCAAATACCCTCCCAAAATTCCTGTCAAAACTGTTGCCAGGGTTATCATTATCCACTGAATAGATTGTATTTTGCCTGTGATGTTAGCCTTTTTTCCTTCTATGCACATAGTACCGTCTACCGCAACATCTCTAATAGCAGAATCGGTAGAATTGATAAACAGCATTGTTATAAGCATTACTAAAGGTAAAGACCAAATTCCCAAAAATAATACAGTAATAATATCAAGAATAAGAGAAATGGTTATCCACATTCGTTTTGATAAGAATCGGTCGATTAATATTCCCCAAAGAATTTTGGGTATCCAAGCCAATCCTATTATAGAATTAAGCATCATTAATTTTTCTGGGGGATACATGAGCACTTCTTTAAAATATTTAAAAAGAGAAAGACTCGGCAAGCCCTCGAATCCTTGGCAGAAATAGGTCATTGCAGATAGGGAATATATCCAAAAAAGTTTTTTATTTTTCATTTAATCCTCATCTATTAAAATCCCGCATTTTTCACAGGAGGTCTCCCAACTAACATCGTCTTCATAACGACACCAATAATGAGTAACTACTTTTTCACCACATAAACATCTTTCTGGAATTTTAAATTGTCCGTATTTTTTATAATACCAAAATTTTAAGGTATCTCTTAAAGAAAGCCCGAACTTTGTGCGGTAGGAAATCTTTTCTAATAAGTATAATATTACTTTTATCATAATAGCCTTTCTTTCTAAATGTCCATTATTTAGTGGACATTAGGTTGCGAAAATGTTGTCAGAAAAAGTATATAGTTTTTCTGACAGAATAAGTGTAATAATTTAGAAATAACTAACCTCGATGGCATTTTGTCCCCCCTATTATATAAGTAAAATAAACGAGCCAAAAAGCTCTATTTTTATTAACTTCCGAATTACATTTTTGGCATAATGTTATTAAATTATCTTTTTTACAATTTTGTTTGTCATAATCAATGTGATGAGCAGTTAATTTATTGATAGGATAAATATTACACTTCTGGCAAGTATAATTGTCTCGTTTAAAAATCTTTACTTTTAATTCTTTTGAAAATTCTTTTGGGTATTTTTTTTTACTTGAACCATCAATATATTGCCCATTATTAGTATCTCTATTGTCCATAATTCCTAATTTATATCGTCTTTTATTTTCACAAGAACGGCATCTTTTTGCAGTAGGATTTATTTCTTTTCCGCATTTACATTCATTTTTTTGGTTATGATACAAACTATAAAAACCATGTTTTAAATTAAAACTTCTTTCTATTTTTTGAACCCAAGCGAATTTACTTGCACAAGAACGGCATCGATTAGTTTTAGTTATTCCTATTAATTTTCCACAATCCGGTTCTATACAATAATGTTTAATTCCTGATTTATATTTTCCCGTTTTTATGTACATTATATCCCTTTCATTATCATCCAGATTATCCAGGGAATGCAAGCGAGGTTTATCCCCATCAAGATTACAAAACTTATCCTCGAAGATTTTCTAAATATTTTCCATCCCTTTTCTTTACCAAACATTTTCAGAAAAAAAGGCAAATATGTTAGATACCCACCATCAAGGCAGGGGGCGAGAGGCAATAAATTAAGAATCCCCATTATGATACTCAAATACCCAAAATAAAATAGAGTATAATTTTTTAGACCCGAACCTAATAAAATAAACCCAAATCCTGTGATAATATTATTTATACATCCTGCGGAAATAAGCAATGCTTTTTTCTTAAAAGGAAGGTTGCTAAAGGCATCTGATTCTTCGGAAGGTTCTAATTCTGCTTTTACTTTTATATAGCCACCAAGTAATAGCCAACCAAAATTATATCTAGTATTTTTATAATGGAAACTAAAGATAGGACGACCAAATCCAATTGAAAAAACATCCACTTTACAACCTACTGCTTTGGCGGCAAATAAGTGTCCTAATTCATGTATTGTGATTATCGGAATTAAAGCTAAACCGGATAAAAAATAAGGATTAATCATTTTGTTCTGTGCTTTCTTGAAAGAAAAACAATTCCGTTGCAATGGTCAATCTCATGGGCAATACAAACTCCCTCAAGGTCTTGGCTCATAAAAGTATTAGGTTCTAATTTCTCATTATAATTAACAACGGTTATAAAAACAAATCTGTCAGTATCTATTCGTAATCCAGGGAAACTGGTACATCCCTCTCCTTTAAAGATAAATGACCTGCTATGTTCGATAATTTTAGGATTTATTAAAATTATTTCTTTCATTTCTAATTGTTTCTTTTCATTTAACTGAGGGATTCTTATATAGGAAATTTTTTTATTTATCCCAATTTGAATCCCCGAAATTCCTATTCCCGATAAATTATCCAATCCATCTTTTAGGTCTTGAACTATTCCTTTTATATCGTCATTTTTGGTTACTGGTTCGCAAGGAATACGAAGTTGAGCATAATTGGTTACTAATGGTTTGGCTATTTTCTTTTTTTCTTCTACAATAATATTGGGCTTATAATCTTTATCTAGCATTGGTTCTAACTGTTTTCTTTCTGAAACCGTAAGCCAGCCTTTTCTTTTATCTACTATCCGTACTGCAAGATAAATATCAAATTCTAATTTATTTTTGAAGGTTTGTTTTAGCATTTTTATTTTCCTTTCAGTGCTTGAATAAAATTTTTAAAAGGAGTATCATTATAAAATTTATCTATTGTATGAACTTGCCAATCTATTCCGGAAGCATAACAATTTTCACAATACCATTCATTACATCCATCTGGAAGATTAAAATTTGAATAAGAAAGTTGGCATCCTTTTATCGCACAATATCCTCTTATAAAAATACGATAATAAATCGTGCAAGTCAAACCTATAGGATATTGTAATAACCAATAAAGAACATAATAATCCCAATTTGCTTTTGTTTCCCCAGTATAGTTTCCATTTTCATAAATAGGAATTAAATGGGGATATACTATATTTACCCAAATCCACTCAGATATATTTTCCAAAAAAGACTGTATTTTTTTAAGCATTATCTTATTCCTTTCTTAATTCTAACTCTTTTAATAAATCTTCTATTCTTGAATTTAAACCATTTATTTCTTCTTGTAAAGTTATTTTTTCATCATTAACATAATATAATTCGTCTCCCAAAGTATTTATTTTTTCTTCTAATGCTTCATAACATTTTCTACAATAAATATAATCATCTTCTCCATTTTTTCCGCAATTATCGCATTCTGCTTTAATCATTTATTTTCTCCTTTATTTTATGCCACAGCTTGATTATCAATTTAAATTTCAAATATTCTGGGTAAACTTTTATTAAAATCGGAATTCCATAAGATTGGGGAGTTTCCATTTATTTCCTCTTTTCTATTTTACTTAATATTTTTTTTAATAGTTCTTTTCTTGACGAGCCTCGGTCTACGCATTTTGTTTTCTTTTTGCATTTATCACACCCGCCATAAATGTCAATACACAGAGATATATCTTTAGGTTTTTTCATTTTATTTTACTTTCCCCATTTTTGCGTTCTATTTCTATTAAATTTATATTTTCTAATTCTGGAGGGTCTTGATAGGCCACAAAAAACTGCATAGGAAGATTTTGACATATTTCAATAAAATTCTTAAAATTAACTTCATCCATTTCTCCCATCCCGTCATCGCAGATAATAATCTTATCCGAATCTCCTTTTTGTAATAAAATTGCCAGCTTAAAAATTGCCGAAAAAAACTTTTGTTGACCTGCCGACAAATCGTTATAGGCAAATTCCTCATTGCCATCTTTTATTTTTATAAATTCCTTTTCTTCGGTTAAACTTATTGATAGATTTAGGTTTTTTAAAAGGTCATTGATAATACATGATAAACTGCTCATCCATTCTTGGATAAAATAACCACTAAATAAATCTAAGACTTTTATACTATCTGCATAAAGTTGAATGTCGGATATGGTGAACTTATAAGAAGCGAATTTTTGTGCTTCTTTTAACTTCATAATATACTCTTTTACTTTTTGAATTTTCTTTTGTATAAATTCATACAAGGAATTGTAGTTATCTCTACAACTCTTCTCATCTTTGATTTTATTTTTTAACTGGTCTATTTTAGTATGCGATAATTCTATTTCTTTAGATACTTCTAAATTTTTCTCATTGTCTTTTTCATTAACCGATTTGCTTATTTTTTCGCACTGGGTTCTTAAAATCGGGCATATCCCTTCCTTGGCTTTTTTAATTTCCTGCTGTTTATATTGTATTTCTCTTTCTTTAGCATTTATCTCTCCGATTAATTCATTCACTATTTCATTTTGTTTATCTAAATCGCCCTTTGTGGTTAGTAATTCTTCTTGTAAATTTTTTAGTCCACTTTCCAGAATAGTATGCCTTTTAGCGGACAAATAAAAATGATAAAGTTTCTTATCTATTGAAAAATTCTCTCTTTCCAATTTTTTAGAAAGAAGAGATTGTCTAATTGGAGCAAATTGAGCATCAATAAATTGTATTAGTTCTTTTTTAAATGAAACTATCGACCTGCTATCATCTAATGAATCCAGAAGATTAATCCCTTTATTATCTATAAGGCAGTATTTCCTAAAGAATTGATAATCTCCGAATAATTGATTAAGTGCATTTTGAGCGATTGTTGGAGTGTTATACTGTTGCTCTTTTCCTTCTATAAAAATTTGAAGTTTGGATGGGATATTTCTTATTATTCTGTAATGTTCATTGTTAATAGTCATTTCTAAAGTAACTGAACATTCTTTTTTTCCTAAACGAATTAATTTATTCAAAATTTTTCCGCACTCTCCATACAAACCAAATAAAATAGCATTTTTAAAAAGAGAAGACTTGCCACTTCCATTAGAAGAATCTTTGGGATTATCGTGATTTATTCCTTTTATAAGATTAATATGTTGGGGATTAATCTCTGTTAAAGGAAAAAGTTGAAAATTCTGAAGTTTAAGAGATTTTAGGAACATTTTAATTTTAGATTAAATCAAATCTAATTTCACAAATTAATAAACTAACAATTAATGTGTTTCCTCCAATTTGAAATCCCAATTTCCAATTCCATCCGCCACCAAATCTTCCCCAAAGAGAGGCAGGACTTTCATGTAAAAAAGAAATTTTTAACATTATGCTCCTCCCATTTCTGTACAACTATCTAAAGTACACATTTCTGGATTAGTTTTATAAAATCCACATTTTTTACATCCATCGGATACTTCTTTATCTTCTTTTATTTTGGTTACTGGATTTATTGCCCAATAGCAAATTTTTCCCAATTTGATAGGATTATCTTTTTTCATTCCTCCTCCTCTATTTCTATTGCATTTATTTGTATCATTTTATTTTCTTTATATGTTTTTTTCATTTCGTTTGCTCTTGTTCGGTCTACTTTATTTATATCAAAAGGCAATCCCATACATCTAAACCAAACAGATACTACTTCCTTTGTTTTTTCGTCTATTTCTATATTTAAAATTTTAGTACGATGTATAGTATTGTTTCTCCCATAAATATATTTTTTACTTTTCATTATTTTTTTCTCCTTAATCTCGCAATCTTTCTTTTTTAATGATTCTAATTCTTCTAAATCATCTATAATACAATCACATCTTTTATCTAATTTATCTATACATCGTTTATGCGCCACTTATTTCCTCCTTTAGTACTTTTTTG
>Ga0315284_10001196_pt1 | contig 36721 bp, 40 predicted proteins | sample YL17G09_16_MG_FD_203696 | JGI IMG/M metagenome (GOLD analysis project Ga0315284, IMG submission 203696) | Sediment microbial communities from Yellowstone Lake, YNP, Wyoming, USA - YL17G09_16 | ecosystem: Environmental > Aquatic > Freshwater > Lake > Sediment | place: USA: Wyoming | collected...
TTTTAGTTGAAACATGTTCAAAACGTTACTTGAAAGAGTTATCTAAAATGGACTTGATTGAGTAAATTCCACTTTTTCTAGAAAAGGTTATAAAAAATGACTTTAAAATGTAAATATTTATTTAATAATTATAAATAAATATTTTGGTCTTATTATAAAGTTGAGAAAAAGTGGAATTTAGAGAGTTTTGCTCTTCGCTTCGCATAACTTTTTTAAAAAGTGGAAAAAGTGGAATTTATAAAGTTTTGCTCTTCGCTTCGCATAACTTTTTTAAAAAGTGGATAAAGTGGATAAATTAGCAATCGATTTTTTATCTACATGATACAAAGCAATCGCTAAAACGCCTCCAACAATTCCAGTATAATCATTATTCAATTTACGACATGCTCTGTAACCATCAGTTTTAAAAGATAAAGGAACAAATCCAACCGAAGAACCAACTATGTTAGGGTCGTCACTTAGTAAAACTTTCATTTGACTAGCAAATGTGTTTCCATTAAAAGCACTATATGACCCGTCGCTTGATTTAATACCGCAAATCGTATTTTGTTGAAGAGGACTATTTGCATAAGTATTTGCATTTTCTCCAATTGTATCTGGAACACCTGAATTAAAGTAAAAATTTCCATATCTTCCAAATAAAGCTATTGCCAAGTATAGTTCATTATTAACTGGTTGATATAATTTATTATTAATTTTCACTTTTAGTTTTTTTTCCAAAATATGTTTTGTTTCACTAAAAATTTGTTCCATCGGGTCTTTTATATTTGCCTGGTATTGTTTCTCATTTTTGGGAGGATTAACCGTCATTTCTCCACCCATATATTCTGCTAAATTAGTAACACTTTTTTTCTTAAACACCTTGTTTATTGTGCGCTCCATTAATTTCAAAACTTTTTCGTTTTGTTTTGCAGATAACATTTGTATAATAAAATCATAATATATATTTTACAAAAAAATTAAATTAAAAATAAAGATAAAGTTAATTTAGAATTAAATGATAGACCAGGAGTTCATATTGTTAATAATGAATTGCAAAAAATACGCAGACAAGGCCGCCCATCAGAAGTCGACTTGGCTGCCATTATTGCCGGCCTTTTTGAGATACTTCCATGTTGTAGGCGACGAAACTCTTGATTCAGAATATTTATTCAACTACACAGAAAATTTGTTAATCGTTAGAACACCGGATGACTATAATTCGCTTCCCAAAAAAGTAATTGCTGCTTTTAGCGCGGTTTCAGAGACGTTTTCATTCAAATACATATTCAAAACGGACGACGACCAGACGATTTCAAACGTGAAATTCTTTGACACGATTTCGGCGTTAATTAAACTGAAAAATGCGAATTATGGCGGCTTTACTATTGACATAAAGCAACCCTATTTGTCGGAATATAATCGAATACATCCAGAATTGCCGAATTATTTGCCGCTTTATAAAACGGTTTATTGCAGCGGTCGGTTTTATTTTCTCTCGTTAAATGCGGTTTCATATTTACTTTCAAAGAGAGAAAATATAGAACGGGAGTATTTGGAGGACTATGCTGTTGGACTCAATCTGTCCAAAGATTTGAAGGAGAATATGATGCATATAGATACCAGTAAGTATTTCAGCGATTCCAATCCACTTTTAAAAAAAGTGGAGCAAAATTCCCTTTAGGAAATAAATAAAACTAAATTAGAATAATATTTTGCTATATTTTTAAAATTAATAAAAAAGCTATTAGGGGTTTTGCCCAACTTTTGTTAAAAGTTGGACCAGACCTTCTCTAAATCAATCATAACCCTTGTATAATTTGTAGTTTTCTTTTCAATATCACTATAGTCTTCTTTTTGAGTAACCGTTAAAGGAGTAATTAGAAACCATTTATCTCTTTCTTGAAGAGAGAACCAATACTTATCAATTGCATATAATTTATAATTTTGTGGTTCCTTCAAAAGCTTGCTAATTCCTTCTTTGTAGTTTTGTATTAATGTGTCGTAATAGTGGCTTTTTACTATATATCCAGTGGTAGTTTGGCAGTTAATAATTTGCACACATGAAAAGTCTACCTTCTTGTAAGGAGGCAAAACATTTCCACCAATCAGTAATACGTCCCAGTCATCGTGTTTCTCTAAAAAACGGTTTAGGTTATTTATAAATAATCCAGGATTCAAAAAAGTAATATCATCTTCTACGATTAAAACATGGTCCCAGTTATTTTTTTTAGCGGTTTCAATACATTTCAAATGGCTCATACTGCATCCTGCAGCGCCATTTTCCAACTTAATTGCATTAAATCTTGTGGCATTTATTCCTACACATTTTAGTTGTTTCTCTACATATTCTTTTCTATCTGGTCTTGATTCAAGGTTAATATAAAATGCATTTTTAATATCTAGGATATTTTTCATATTAGTATACTTTTAGAAAAAGTATAGCAAAAAACCGAATAGACTTATAAAAGTTAATTTTACTCTTTACTCAGCATATTTTTTTTTATAAAGTAATAAAAATTGCAAATTTTGGCTCTACCTTTCTTAAAGGAGGTTTTGCTCCACTTTTTTTAAAAGTGGAAAAGGAGGTTTTGCTCCACTTTTTTTAAAAGTGGAAAAAGTGGAAAAAGTTGATAAAATTGAATTAAATATTAATAATTATACTATATTATAATCTAAAATGGAACAAGTTGATTTGACTAAATTAAATAAGCAAGAGCTTTTAGTAAAGTGTAAAGACCTTAATATTACAACATCTAAGTCTAAAAAGGCTGACTTGATTCAGTTAATTAATAGTAATAATAATAATAAAAAACTTATTATAGAAGAGGATGAAGCTGAAAATGAAAATATAATAGTTACTGCTTCTAAGCTAACAGCCAAAGAGGAGTCAAAGAAAAAAAAAGAAGAAATTATACAGAATGTAGAAAAACTGGATACAGATGAAATCCTAACAGAGAACATTAAATTATATTACGGCGACTGTATTGAAAAAATGGCCTTAATTCCAGATGATAGTGTAGACCTTATTTTATGCGATTTGCCTTATGGAACAACTAAATGCAAATGGGACACCATCATCGACTTGGGACAACTATGGACCCATTATAAAAGAATCGTTAAAAAACCATCAGGCGTAATACTGTTATTTGGTCAGCAACCATTCACTAGCATGTTAATCGCATCAAATTACGAATGGTTTAAATACAATTTAATTTGGAAAAAGAACAAGACAACCCAGTTCTTATTGGCCAACTATAGACCGATGAAATGCACCGAAGACATTTGTGTATTTTCAAAAGGCGGCGCCGCCGCGGCATCTATAAAAACTGGAAATATGACCTACAACCCACAAGGGCTAATTCCTACAAATATTAAGAAAAAAAATAGCAAGGAAAGAATCGGTAAAATGTTAAATCAGGAGCACCATTTAGGTAAGAATAACAAACTGATAGGCAATAGCGAATATACGCAAAATTTTACAAATTATCCAAATGAGCTTATTGAGTTTGATATAGAATATGATACGATTCACGAGACGCAAAAACCGGTGAAACTGATTGAGTATCTTATTAAAACATATTCAAATGAAGGTGGAACTGTATTAGATAACACGATGGGTTCTGGAACAACAGGTATCGGGTGTTTAAATACAAACCGTAAATTTATTGGAATTGAAAAAGAAGCAAAGTATTTTAAATTGTCGAAATATCGTATTTTACACCTTTGCACATTTTAAATGCCGACCAAAAGTCGGCATCTTTGAATTAGCTTAGGTAACTGTCACTTTGCAACTAATAAATTACCTTTTATATCCAAGAAATCGCCTTTGGCAATTTCTCTAATATAATTGGCATTTTAAAAGTGCAAAGGTTTACATAATGAATAATTAAATAGTTAAATTAAAAGAAAAAATGGCACCTTAAAGCCATTTTTTATATTTTTAAATTAAATTAAATTAAATTAAATGATAAATAATATACAATATACAATTATATAAAATGATATACAATAAATAATAATAATTATAGAATAACAATTGTTCCATCTTCGTTCTGAACTATTTTAACTTTTTTCGTCTTGTTAAGATAGTTTAATGCTTGGATTAGACCGTGAACATCGTCGCCCAATACTCCGATACTTCGGTTGCATGAGTTGCAAAGATATCCTCTAAATATATTCATTTCATGGCAGTGGTCAAATACTAGACCGTTTCCATCAGATGGTAATTTATTACAATTTGCACACACGGTTCCTTCTGGCGGGACATACGAAATCCCCATCTCTTTTGCCACCTTTTTTGCTTGCGACTTTCCGCGCGAAACAAGTTTGGTGCACTCGTTGCACTCCGGGCGGCGCAATCGGTATCCATTTTTGTCGAATGCATCGGTGCCGGAGGTGTTTCCATTAAAGTCGCATATTTTTTTCTCGACTAGACACTTGGAGCATGATTTCGGTTGAGACTGAGCCCAGGCATACTCTTCCTCGGGACTTTTGAACTTGCACTTATCTTGTTGTCTTGCATAATTCTCTCTTTCTTTGCTGGTGAATGCAGGCATCTCACAAGTAACTGTTGTAGTTTCCATTTTATAAATTAGTAAGGGGGTTTTTATTTTTATGTAATAAAGTATTTGAAATAAAATTTGTTTCAATTTTTTCCACTTTTAAGAAAAGTGGAGCAAAAACAACCATATATTTTTAAAAAAAGTATAGCAAAAACAATTGTATTTTTTTATTTTTTTTCAAGTCAAAAAAATTAACAATTATAATTTTCAATACGTTCGGTATTATCACTATATCCCTGTGATTGTTTTCCAATTCTTTTAATAAAATAATACCAGTTGTCTTTTTGTTGTAATTCTTTCCAAATTTGGTCACTTGCATAAATCCAATGAGAACGTGTTTTCTTTAATAATGGCATAGCATATTCATACAAATTAATTAGTGAATCGTAATATTTTTTATTAACTATATATCCTGATGCAGCGCTGCTTTTTACAATTTTATTTACTATACCATTATCTAATGGTTTAAATTGTTGAAGACCATATGATAAAAAACACGTATCATAATCTAATTTTAATTTAAAAAAATCTGATAATTGAGTATAAAATTCTTCTTTGGATACTAAAAAAGTAAAATCGTCTTCTAAAATAAGAATATTCTCATAATTTCTTTCTTTTGCTAATTTTAAAACCGCTAAATGAGACAATCCGCAACCTAAAGTTCCAAATCCTTTGGTTTCAATTGCTTCAAATCTTTCATAATATAAACCAAAGTCATTTAATTCTTTTTCAATTTGTTCTCTCCTATCGGTTCTTTTATTTAAATTGATGTACATAATTTTGTCAATAAAATCATTCTTTTTATGTTGATAAATAAAATGTAAATTAGTTTGAATAATATTACTATTTTTATATTCTGTTATTTCATTTTGAATAATTTTTTTTTGAATAAAATTGTAAATATCAGTATAGTCATAATCGTCAAAAATAATAACACCTGTTTTATTAATTAATTTTTTACTATTACAATAATCTTTTGAAAAAACTTCTTCTAAATGTCCTCCATCTATATGAATAAAATCATATGTTTCTATTTCATCTGGATTATCCATTATATATTTACTAACTGTTTGAACTGAATCCCCAAAAATTATATTTATTTTTGTATTAGGAAATTCATTTTTTACATAATTAATAATTGGTTCTGTATATTTGTGATTGTTTAAATCAAATAATAAATATTCAGCATTTGGGTTTTCTAATAACATAATTATTAAACTATGACAAGCATTTACTCCAATTTCAATAATTTTTTTCTTATCTTTACAAATAAACTGTAAATTTTGAATTTTATTTATATTTTTTGAATAAGTCCAATTATCTGGACATATATCACATACTAAATTTCCTTCGACTCTTTCTCCAATACTTTTAAGAATATTTGTAATATTTTGAATATGAATATTTTGAATTAAATCCATTTTATATATTTAACACTTTTTAAAAAAATATTAAAATAACCGAATATACTTTTATATACTTTTTAAAAAAAGTATAACCAAAACTATTATTTTGCTCTTCGCTACTATTTCTATTACTTTGTGAAATGCACATAACTTTTCATAAGAAAAGTGGAAAAGTTATTTTGCTCCACTTTTTTTAAAAGTGGAAAAGTTATTTTGCTCCACTTTTTTTAAAAGTGGAAAAGTTATTTTGCTCCACTTTTTTTAAAAGTGGATTATATGTTGAAAAAATTAGAAATATCTAGAAAAATCAAAGACATTACTGAATCTATTGCAATCCAAGATTTTACAGACCTTCAACAAATCGGCGAAAATGCCTCCAATATGTCGCCTAGATGTCGCAAGGGAAACGATGTGGTTGATTATTTTACATTCTGCCAGCGCCTCGAAACCAAAGGTAAGTATAATGCCAGTTTTTTTGATTTTTTGGAAAATATAGAGGAATATAAAAAGAAGAAATTCATTAAAAATATGCTGCAATACTACGAAGAAGTCAAAAACAAAAATAACACCAAAAATGAGTATATTGTTTATAAGGAAGTCTATAATATTTGCATTAGTGCTATTAATATTTTCAGACCATTAATGGCCATGGAAGTATATGCAAAATATAAACCAACTGCTGTGCTTGATTTTTGTGCAGGATGGGGCGGCAGGCTTGTAGGCGCTTGTGCTTTAAATATTAAAGAGTATATTGGGATTGAAATTAATAAAGGGTTGGAAGAACCTTATGCTAAATTAACATCTTTTTTAAAAGACGAAGAGAGAAAAGTAGATACCAAAATTAGTATGTATTTTGAAGACGCTAGTAATTTTGATTTTTCCAAAATAGAATATGATATGGTTTTAACATCGCCGCCTTATTATTCTCTCGAAAAGTATCCAAATAATGTGAATTATGAATCCAAAAAAGAAATGAACGAGAAGTTTTATGAGCCGTTAATTAAAAACTCGTATGCACATTTAAAACCAGGTGGGCATTTTTGTTTGAACATAAATAAGGAGATATATGAAACGGTATGTGTTAAACTGCTGGGCGAAGCAACGACTATTTTACCATTTAAAAAAAGTAAAAGGCAAAACGAATATAGTGAGTGTATTTACGTCTGGATACACCTTTAGGAAAGGTGTAGCCAAAAACTGGTTTACAACTTTGTAGGAAAGGTTGCGCAAAACTGGTTTACAACTTTGTAAGGAAAGGTGTAGTCAAAAAGCTATAAGTTTCTAAACATTAACTTTATCAATCACCACTGATTTGGCAATCCTGCTAATTATTTTATCCTCCTTTTCCTGTTTGGTTCCCTTTTCGCCTCCTGTTTCGCCGCCGAATGCTTCCATACATATCTGATTAAATTGCGATGTTTTCTTGGAATTGCTTTTAACACACTCTGGATACAGGTCCCTCCAAGTAGCAATCAGCGTAATATTTTTATCCCTTACTGTGCGAACTAACTCCTTCATTTGTTTCATTTCAGTATCATCCTTTTCCCATTTATCATGTTCTTTAATATACATCGTTTCTCTCTTTGAATCAGAACAGTGCACCGGTCTTTTTTGAACATCAAGTGCCTCCAGGTTCTTTATGATAATGTTGGAAATACCATCGACAAAACCAAGCTTCCCTACAGACTCAAGGTCCGTTAATTGAAGTTTTACGGAATCAATAAATTCACTCATATTCATGGCATCTTTGCATGTTTCATTCAAGAAAAACTGCAAGTTAAAGGTTTTGTTATGAGAATTCGTGTGAGTAATATTATTATTTATATTATTTGTATTATTTCCTTGGACATTCTTACATACTTCTAGGATTAAGTTTTTGAATTCCTTGTTTTCACTAATTAAATACTGGATTAGCTCATCTTTGTTATCTTTGTTATCATTATTATCATTATCATCTAAATCTTCATCTGGTTCTATAATTTCATCAGCATTTTGAGTGCAGATTTTTTTATGTTTCCATAACCCTGAACTTGACATAAACTTTTTATTACATTCACATTTGTAAGTTTTTTTAAGTTTTTTTTGTTCAAAATCATTTCCTTCCACAGCGTCCAGATGTTTAGCACGTAAAATATGACGTTCCCAGTCACATTTCATATAGCATTTAAAGTCACAAACTTCGCATAAAAATCTTGGTAAGTTTTTTTTAAGTTTTTTAGTTTCCTTAATTTCCTTAATCTCCATAATATGGAAACAGAAAAAAACTTAAATGTTTTTACCATAAAATTTTATCATAACAAATTTATAATTATTTTTTTGGTGTCCAGACGCTAAAATTAATTTATGGTCACAACAGTTGAAATTTGGCAAGACTTTTTCGGATTTCCTGTTTTTGGACATTTTTAAAATGTCCATTTTTCACTTTTCCAAAAAAGTCTTGGGAAAAAATACTTGATAAAATTGAAGGTATTCCCCAAAAATTATAGGTAAGGAAAAATAATAGAGAGAAATATTCGTATGAAACCAGTATCCTAGGTATTATTTATATAAATAAATTTGAGTATTTATATAAAGACCAAACGTTTAATAAACGCCGCCCAATCGAATCCTTGCGCTTGCTTGTGCTTGCGGTTTGTTATTTTTCAAGTGCTGTTGATGTTGCAAATGCTGTTGATGTTGCAAATGCTGTTGTATTTGTATTTGCATTTGTTGCTGTTTTTGGTGTAAATATTGACTTAACTGTGCTTGCATTTGCATTTGATTATTCTGAATAACAACATTTTCCACTTTATCATCCTGAATCAACATATTTGAATTAAACACATCAGTTTTAATTTCCATTATTTTATCATTTTCAATCTGCTTCATCAAGCTTTCGGGAATAGGTTTTCCTTGGACTGCCAGGGTTTTTGCCGTGTTCTCTCTTCTCTCTTTCTTGGTAGGATAATAAGGAATATTCGACCAATCATCCGTTGATACAACTGTTTTTTTAGTCTCCCTCAATTGATTTGGATTCACAATTTTTCTTTGTGGTTCTCTCAAATCATAACTATAATAACTATCCTGTTCAAATTTAACATAAGTATGAAATGTTTGAATATTAATAAAATGAATACGGTTATTATTAACGCTAAAAAAATTATCATTTTCATTTGCCGATTTCTCATCAATCGTATATTTCAAATTATTAATTGTTTTAATCCCATCAATACCGTTATCATGCTCCATGCGCCAAGGGTCCTTCTTACTAATAATCCGGGAAATACCATCAAATAATTGCAAAATTTGAGGGCTGCCAATATTGTAAAATGTGCTTCTATCAATCGTGATGTTAAATGCAGCGCATCTTTTTTGGAGACAATTATCTTCCATGCCCCACCCCCAGAAACAAGGGTAGCCATTTATTTTCTCAAAATCGGCGCCCTTTATAACAACGATGCCGCCGAGTGCGTATTTATAGCCATAATAATGTTTTACAACACCATGAGTGGTCTCATAATCAAAAATCTTTGTGAAAGGAATTGTGTCGATGTCGTTAAAAATGAAGGTAATGTTCTTGTAATCATTCGGATATTTCTCTCTTACAGCCATGAAACCGATGTTTTTGGTTGCGCCGCGATTAAAAGTGCGCGCGTCACACTGATGTGAGAAGAAGATTTCATAATCGTCGCAATCTTCTAAAATAAAACTCATGTATTTACTGAAAAAAAATTTGTGCTGAACACGGTTTCTATAGGGAACAATAAAGACACGTTTTGGGGCTACTTTTTCGGATTTTTCTTCTGACATTAATTATATCTTTTTAAAAGTTATTATTTTTGTAATTATAACTAAACAATTTTGCTAAAACAAACCCAATTTTTTGCTATACTTTTCTAAAAAGTATATCTAAAACAAACCCAATTTTTTGCTTTAAGCTTTGCAAAAACCTTTTCTAAAAAGTATACCTAAGCGTGCAAAACCGAGTATTTTTTCAATATAACAGCAGGAATTAGCTCGCCTGTCATTTTTTCCAGCTTCTTAAAACACTTATTAATCGTGACTTCGCTAATCTCACTCACATTTTTCACATCTTTTTTGCTTACATTCAGATTGCAAATTTGCGAAATGAAATAAACAACCCCAGCAGCAATTGAGTGAGGCGTATTTTCAGGCATTACATTATCATTTTCCAATTTTCGCGCAACAAATTGGCACACTTTGGTAAGCTCATTATTAATATTCAACTTGCTACAAAACCGTTCCACAAACGCCTCTGGTTTTGTCTTGCAAAAACTCGTCTTGTCGCAATTAGTCATATCTTTTTCCAAACTATTAATAATCGACAGCGCATTTTTGCATCCCTTTGTAGCGCTTGTCACATCTAGGTTAAATATATGCGCAATTTCTTTTGCGGTTCTGGGAAAATTATTGATTCTGCATGAAATGTAAATAGATGCCGCCAAAATACCGTCCCTGTTGTCTCCACGGAAAGACGACTCGTGTTCAGATATTCTCTTATGATACATGATTGCATCATCAATAAACTTCTTTGACATGCCAGCATTTTGCGCCATCGTTGTAATAATTTGAAAATCGTCATATTGTGATTTCTCTTTATAAGGCATCGACTGCCATTCAGTATAACGCCGGATTTTGCGCATTTCATAGCTCATAGGACCACAACAGAGGACTTTACAGCCATAAGAGGATTCTTCTAAAAACGGATTAATCGGCATACCGCATCGCGTGGGGTCGGAATTCTGGTTATCATCCGCACCATAATAGCGCCATTCAGCGGACTGGTCGACAATATCTTTGTATATAATGCCGCATTTTTTATTTGTGCAAGTCAAAAAGCCTTCATCCGAGAAGGCCAAAATGGTTTCACAATTGTCGCAGAATTCGCGGTTTCCACATGCCCTATACATACACTCTAAAGGCGCCCTGGGCTTGGTATTATTTTCTATTTCGCTGTCAAAAATATTCCATAATTCTTTTTTATTAATGTTAATAGGTTTCCTTTTTTTACTTTTTTCTGTATTAGTTTTATTATATAATTCGCTAGGTTCATTCATTCTTCTCTATTTCTTTGATATAGAAAAGAATTTTTTAATTCAATTTTATTTATTATATTTTTCTCTCATCAATATATTAAAATGGGAGCCGTATTTTCTAGAAAAACAAATTCCGAACCAATACAAAAATTTAAAAATTTTAATGAATTACTGGATTATATAGCAACATACTATATTTTAACGATGGATTTTGAAAGTCTGCAAAAATTATCTGACCCAAAATATTGTGACGAACTGATTGTTATTACTTCTGAAATAGTTGGCAAATACTTTAATGAATTGGAAATCCAATATTTAGAACAAAGAACTAAAGAAGGTGTGGAAATTAATGATATGACAAAAGATAAGGTCATGTTTTTAACAAAAAAACATCTTGAGGATTTGGATATCAAGAATGATAGGAATAAAAGTATCCGCAAAAAAAGGGTCTGCATAGGGATTGCTAAATTTTATGTAACAATCGCAAACATATACGCTGCTATTATTACTACTATAAATCCAGTTTATATATATAAAGACCCCTCTGGTCAAGTAATCAAAAAAGATTGGAAAGAGAAAAATGATGTTCCTAAAAATGCCGAAGTAAAAAACACGAATATTTGCGATGAAAGAATCAAATCGCTTAGTATTGGAATACCAAAAGACGAGAGCATTACCGAGTTTGATTTGAAACCGAATTTTTGCAGTTTTAATGCCGATAATGGATTAGATGTTCTTACGGATGAAGCTGGAATCGATGAACTAAATACTTTATATTATGATGTTTATAATTACACTACAGGAACATTTGACAGCATGAGTCCTGCGGCAAAACAAGACTATGATAGCGATTTGAGGACATTTTATTATGCTTTTACGGATAGTGATAACATGCCACCTGAAATTACAAAATTTAGTGATATTAAATTGAGAAACATTAGTAATATGGAGAAGTGTTTAAGCGGTAAATATGCACCAAAACACGTGTCCAAAAATGATAGTTTGTTTATGGCTTATGCAAGTCACATTAAAGAAATGATAAAAGATACTACTAAAAAACAAAAGGATTTAACGGGGGTTCTAAATAAATTGTTTTTACCTGTTATAGACCCTTATACTAAAGAAAAAAGGATTCGAATTAATCCAAAGTTGAATGATGCGGAATTGAAAAAATATGTTAAAAAGACGCGTGATATAATTGTTCAATTATATAGTGACTGCGAAAAGAAGTATCAAGAGGCGGCTTTATTGTATGAGGAAATTGTAGAAACCAAAATAAGCGACTCTTTGAATAATCAGCTTGAAAATTTGGATAGAGATAAAAAGGAGTTTGTGGCGAATTATTCTAGTTTTATTAAACCTACTGTTCCAGTTGTTGTACCTTTGGAAGAAGAGCCTTTAGAAGAAGAACCTGTAGAAAACTTAGAACCTGTAGTGCCTGTAGCAAACTTAGAACCTTTAAAAGACTTAAAAAACTTAGAACCTGTAGCAAACTTAGAACCTGTAGCAAACTTAGAACCTGTAGTACCTGTAGAAAACTTAGAACCTTTGCCTGTAGAAAACTTAGAACCTTTAAAAGAATTAGAAAACTTAGATATGTCTAATAATGTGCCTTTAGAACCTGTTAATTTTTCTCCTATAGAGGAATTGCCTGCTACTAATCAAGCTCCAAATAATTCCATTCCTAATTTAAACTTGAATCTGAGTATAACTCCAAATCAATCTCCTTTAAATATGGAACCAAATATAAGTGCTAACCAAATTCCTTTAAATATGAATTCAAATATAGCTGCTAGTCCAAATGTGAATGAAAGCCCTAGTCCTTTAACTAGTAATATAAATCCTTTAACTAGTAATATAAATCCTTTAACTAGTAATATAAATCCTTTAACTAGTAATATAAATCCTTTAACTAGTAATATAAATCCTTTAACTTCAAATATTAGTCCTTTAACTAATAATCAAAGTCCAACTATTAATTATAGTGCAAATATAGTCCCAGCAAACCCTGTAGTTCAAACAAATCCTATAGTTCAAACAAATCCTATAGTTCAAACAAATCCTATAGTTCAAACAAATCCTATAGTGCCAACAAACCCTGTAGTTCAAACAAATTCTTAACAAATTCTTAAAAATTAAATATTTAACTTGATAATATTAAATATTTAACACAATACTATTTATTTATAGCTTATGTGCGGCGAGTAGAGCGACCAACCTGGCGACCTACCTGCATGCCAACCTGGCGACCTACCTGCATGCCAACGGTTCTGCCAACGGTTCTGCCAACGGTTCTGCCAACTTGCATACCAACTGTGCGACCAACGGAGCGACCAATAGAGGCAGCTCTAGCAGCACTCATGCCTCTGCCGCGAGTCATACCTCGACTTCTACTTCTACCACGACTTCTACTTCTTCTTGCGCTTCTGCTTCTACTTCTTCCAGCCATTTTATATATATACATTACAAAAAAAATTTTTTAAACGATAAATTTCCTAAATAAAATGACTAAAAAATAAAATGACTAAAAAATAAAATGACTAAAAAATAAAATGACTAAAAAATAAAATGACTAAAAAATAAAATGACTAAAAAATAAAATGACTCAATTAAATAATTAAAATTTTTGGTTTAATTAAAAAATAAAATGCCTAAATGAAATGACAAAAATAAAATGATTAATTAAATTTATCTTCTATTTTTATTAACAATTCGTCATTATATACTAAGTTACCAGAAGGCCTATAGCTATTAATCGGTGTATAAATTTTCTTTTGTGGTTTCCCTGGTTGACTTTGATTATTATCCTTAATATTCAAGATAAAATCATTTGGATTTTCCTTTGTTACAACTGCGTTATTTTCTTCTAAAGTTTCTTCTACTTTTTGCCCATATTCATTAATATTAATTCCTGTTTTTTTCTTTAATTCAGTTCTTACATAAGATGGAACCCAGTGAAGCCACGAAATAAAAAGCATATTAGGGTCTATATAGCGAACATTAAATCCATTTGTAGTTAATTTATCCATTAAATAAGCAATACATGCTCCTTGGTCGTATTTTGGGACACCAATCATTACTTCCGGCACTACATACCAGCAAAATTGGCTGTCATATTTTTGCTTAGAAATTGTTTTAATTCTTACATGAATTCGATTCAAAATTTTATTAAAAAGCGCTAAAGTATTTAAGTCCTGTTGGCGTTTTTTCTCGTATAGTTCATCAATATTTAGTTTTTCGGAAAAATCATCAATATTTTCTAGCGTAAATATATTTGCCATATTAATCAATTAGTAGAAAAAAAGAAAATATAATGAATTTAATTATTAATGACAATTAAACATTTAGTTGTTTCTGGAGGTGGACCATCTTTGTTTCAATCTCTTGGCGCAATTCAGTATTTAGAGCAAAATGGCTTTATTGATTTTAAAAATATTGAGAGCATTTATGGGACGTCTGCTGGCGCAATTATTAGTGTTTGTATTTTGCTTAAATTTGATTGGGACACTCTAACAGAATATTTTATTAAAAGACCATGGCACAAAATTTTTTCTATTAAAGCCCAAAATATATTTGATGCCTACAGTAAAAAAGGGTTATTTGATAATTCTGCAATTGAAAAATGTTTTAAACCTTTATTTGATGCTAAAGATATATCGATGGAAATAACGATGAAAGAGTTTTTTGAATACAACGGGCACGAAATACATATTTTTACATTTGAATTGAATAGTTTTGAAAGCGTTGATATTTCATATAAAACACATCCTGATTTACCTTTAATTCAAGTTCTTCATATGACATGCTCTTTGCCTGTAATTGTATCGCCAGTTTTTATAGAAAATAAATGTTATATTGATGGTGGTATTATTTGTAACTATCCATTAAATAAATGCATCGAAGCAAATGGAAATGTAGATGAAATAATTGGATTTGTGAATGATTATAGTTTTGAAAATAATAACAATACTAAAGAAAGCAATATTACTACAAATGAAAGCAGTCTGATTGAATTCATATTAGGATTATTTTTTAAAATTATAAAAAGTATGGAAACAGACGCAAAACAAGAAAAAATTAAAAATGAAGTTGCTTATAAAGCACAACATGTAAGTGTTGGCACTTTAAAAGAAGCATTATATTCTTCTGAAATACGCCAACAATTATTTCAAAGTGGAGTTGATGCTGCGAAGGAATTTTTAGAAAAGAAAAAAGAAGAAAAAGAAGAAAAAGAAAAAGAAAATATTGAATCATAAAAAAAATAAAATAAAATTGAAATACTAAGGTCAATTTTATTATAGGTTATAAGAATTTGTAATTATAATATGGAATCAGAAAAAGAAAATAGTTTTGTAAGCTCGGTTGTTACAACCATTAAATGGATGTTTGAAATATCGTCCATATATTTATTGTGGATTATACTGCATTATGCATCAGGAATACTTTACTCTAAATATTGCACACCAGATAGCATTTTTGGATTTTTAGCGTCTCCTATTTTAGCTGCATCGCCTCACTGTAGAGGGCTTCGATGGGTGATTAGCACAGGAGGCGATATTATTGTAAATATGTGGGTTGTTATAGGAACTTGGATAGCCGCTAAATTATGCGGGAATTTATTGAATAATAAAACTGATAAGAATGTTCATATTTAAAGAACTGTATTTAAAAACTGTTCCATCGTTTCCTTTGTTGGCTTAGCATCATACTCAATTACTTGACCATCTTTTATTAATTTTATAGTTGGGAAACCTTCTATTTTGTATTTATCCATCATTTTTTCTACATCTGGAGACTCATCAGTGCAATTAACTTCGGTAAAAATTACCTTGTAACCATTAATCGTCTTATTTTCATATTCCGCTTGTAAGTCGTTCCATGCAGGTTTCGCGGTTTTACAGTGAGGACACCAATCTACATAAAATAGAAGCATTTCTGCTGTTTTATTATTTGAGCCAGTATTATTATCATCATCTCCACCTTCTTCATTCGGCTTAAATGCCGGTTTCATTTTTGGCGCTAAATAGGTGAAATACAAATATACAGCAAGACCAATAAAAGCAAATACAGCTACTATAGTAAATTTATTATTTGAAACGGTTTCCATTATTCCACTAGTACCACCACTCGGATTATTTGCAAACTGAAAATATTTTGACATCTATATATATCTAATAAGAAATTAAGACTGATGTTAAACGAATATAAATATGTTTTTCTAAATATTTATACAACAAAACTAGTGACTATATATATAAATAATAATGCCAAAAATAGTGTAAAAATATACCCTCCAATTACATTCATTTTGACTTGAGATGTAATCTCATAATTGTTGGAACTATGCAATTTTAATTTGTTTATTTGTGAAACATTTAATAATAATGCATATCCTAAAATAACCAAAACAAGGACTTTTGTTAAGACTGAAACAAATCCTGTATTAGATATTGTAGAATTTAATAATATTAATAATATTGAAATAATAGTACAATAAAAAATTGTTTTTGATGATAAATCGTCCATATTGTATTACTATTTAAATATATTTTTTATTTTTTATTTTTCTTTTATTTTTCTTTTATTTTTTTCTTATACTTTTTTAGTAAAATAAAATAAAATATATGCGTATTATAGTAAATGACTATACAAAACAATAGTAAATCTAAAAAGAACAAATCTAAAAAAAACAGAACATTCAAAAAGGGCGACTTTTATTCAGGCGACGGTTTTTTAACATCTGTTTGGGGTCCTGCTATTTGGCATTCTCTCCATACGATGAGCTTCAACTACCCGGTGAATCCTACTCCTCAGGATAAAAAACATTATCGTGATTATATAATTAGCCTTCAACATGTTTTGCCTTGTAAATATTGTCGAATTAATTTGAAGAAGAATTTTAGGCATATGCCGCTTAAAATGTCAGATATGAAAAATCGTGATACTTTTTCTAGATATATTTATAATTTACATGAATTAATTAATAAAATGTTGGATAAAAAATCGGGTCTTACTTATTGTGATGTGAGAGAAAGATATGAGCATTTTAGAGCAAGGTGCACAGAAGAAAAACCTAAATTATTTAATTTTAAAAATATGAAAACGCGCAAAAATAAGGAGAATGAAAAGGGGTGCACCGAACCACTATATGGAAAAAAGTCAAAATGTGTTATTAAAATTGTTCCGCAAGATGAACGTGTTGAGTCGTTTCAAGTAGATAAAAAATGTGTAAAAACACGAGACTTATAAATAATAATTTAGTTTAACAGAATAAATTAAATTATTATTGGTATATAGTATATTAATAATGAATAAAAAACAAATAGATGAAGCAACTCGTAGAATAAATGAACAAACTGCAAACATGTTTAAAGCAACGCCAGAAGCAAGCTCTTTTGCTATAAAACCAACTCTGTGTGCTCGATGTGATGCACAATTAGATGATTATATAAAAGGTTATAATGGTGATGTTAATATTGCGGTTGATGATTTGATTCGTCAATTTAAAGCAAATGCAACAATCTGTAAGGAATGCACATTTGTAGATTCTCAAATATTAGAAAGATTTAAACATGAAATAGTTGACAAAAAAAAAGAAGATGAAATGTTGAATAAAGAACAACTTGCACAAATATTACAAACAACTCCTGAACAATTAGATGATGAATTCACACAAGATGAAGAAGAAAAAGAAGAAGAAAAAGAAAAAGAAGAAAAAGATGAAGAAAAAGAAGATGAAGAAAAGGAAAAAAATGTGATTGAAGAGTTGGTTGAAGAGTCAATTCAAGTGTCATTAATTGATAATTTAAATACTGATTATAACCCTGCAAATATTACAGGACCAATTTCTGAAGTTGGTGTTTATCTTATGATACAAATGCCTATTATATTGGAAGGAGTAAAAAATACAGTTCTTCTTATAAATAAAAGAATTGATGAAATTGGTATACCACCTGCAGATAAAAGTATATATACTTCATATGTAAAAAACGTTGCTTTAGGTATATCTAAATCAGTATCTACATTTTATGCTACAGCGGAAGAATATAAACTTATTTTAAAAGATTTATTAGCAGATATTTTATCAATTGTAGAAATAATACATAGCATATCTGAAGCATCATCACAACCATCTCCAAGTGAATTACTAAAAGGTTCTACTATTCCAGCAATGATAAAAGGAAGAAAAACACAGCCAACGGATGAAAACATAAGAGAAATAATAGAAAATATTGTTAATCCTGCTTACTACTTGTATACATACAAATCTGTGTCTATTTTAACATTAAATATTCAATTTTTAATTGATTTATTGGATAAATTAGCATTACCAGGTAATACAATTGGAATATTAGAATTGTACAGAAGAAATTTTTTAATAATGAATCAAACTTTTAAAGTAGAGAGACCTATAAAAGAATTTATAATAGACTACATGAAATTACAAGAAATATATAAGGGGTTAACTATTCCAGGAAAAACATTAAGTTTTTTTGACAAAGGACCAACTATTGGATTAAACACAAATGCTGTATTTGATTTTTTTATAGGAACTATGATTCCTAGTTTAAATACAGGTGGTTGTGAAGTTAGACCAATAATTTTAAGTATTAAAACATCTTTTCCTAGTTATGTGTTTGCCATTAAAACAGCTGACGCTAATTTATATTATAATACAAGAGATAAAATATCGTTTGCACTCAGGAATTTATGTGCTTTTTTAAGTGTGGCTTATAAAGATATTGTTGGTTCAGTTATGGTTCTTGAATTGTTAACACAAGCATCATTTCCTTTAAGCAGTTTGTTTCCTAAGTCTGTATATGTAACAGATAAAACAGGTAAATATGAAGAAATGTGTTGTTTTGCGGATATTTACGTAAAAGATTTACAACAGTCTTCAGCTTCATCTTCATCTTCAGCTTCATCTTTTAGTGATGCTGATATTCAAACAATTTTTGATATAATATGTGGTGATAGTATTACTACTGAACAAAGTATAAGTCAAGGCAACTTAAATAGGCTTATTAATTTAGCACAACAACTATTTCCGAATAATAAAACCTATAATGATTTTTTAACTGCAATTTATAAATGGAAAATAGATAATTCTGCTGCTATATCAGTAGCTGTTGAACCAGCCACTATTTTTGCTGAAGATTTGCTTTCTAAAATAACAACTGCAAAACAACTCGAAGAATTCCGATATTTTATGCTTTATGAAACACCTATTAAAGATGGAATAACGTATAATGGTTTAATAGATATGTTTCTTAATATAGTTATGACCCAAAATCCAAATATTAAATTTATTAATTGGGGTGGAAAAACCGCAACATCGTATTTTTGGGCATTTAAACAATTATCTGGTAAAAATGTGGATTGCGGTTATTCAAAAGACAGAGATTTGAAATGTTTAGTTCCTGAAAAAAATGTAAAATCAAATCAAATATTTATGATGTATATTTCAGAATATTTAGAAGCTATGAAACAAGTAATTTATGAGTCTAATGAAACTCCTGAAATACGTGTTACATTAAGTGATGGGACAGTTTTTCAAATAACGGATGATGAAAAAAGTATTATAAGAAAAAGCACCCGTGGTATGGAAGAAAAAGGAATTGATTTGTCAGCAGTAACGTGTAAATATACTATAACTGATACAACAACACAATTAAATTTTGAAAGTGTATTGGACCCGCTTGACATAGTTTCAAAATCGGGAATATTTGAAAAATTATTTGAAAAAATTGGTTTACAATTTCAACCAAGCTTAGAATCATTTTTGATAGTTGAAGGAGAAAATAATATGAAATATGCTACGCCACTTACTTTTTGGCTTGATATAGCGGTAATGCTTTTGGAACCTAGAGCAAAATCAGACAAAGATTGTTTACGGCTTTTTAATTTTGGAATAATCATATTACAGGTGTATTTTGATGTTGATGTTTGTGATAGTAACAATAATTCGAATCCGATGGTTCAATTTTTATCCAAGTATTTTAATCCGCAATTTATAAGTTATTGCACTTCTGAACCTGTATTAGGTATACCAAATATTTCTGAAAGTCGTATTGTTCAAGAAATACAAAGCGGAACAGTTATAACTTATAAAGATCAATTAATAGAAATAACAAGAAATTTAATAAGCAATATTGCAGCATTACCAATCGAAAAAGTCAACGAAAATGTAAACAGATTAATTCAAGAATTTGGTACAATTTTGGCACCATGTTATTCTAGAACATATGATTTGAATGACCCATTTAGTGATACATTATATAGTTTTTTAACAGCAAAAATGCCTTTGGTTTATCAATTATATGATGCAACAGAAGTTAGTAATACAGATTTTGAACCTGTTATTGAAGCATTATGGATTGATATACCAGTAGATTTAAATCCAATATTAATTGACTCGATGAAAAGTCAGTTTATTCAAAATAGTTCTTTGGCAAAAACAAAAGAAAATATGAAATTTTTTATTGAAAGAGAAAGAGAAAGAGAAGGACAAAAAATAGGTGGTATTGCTTTTGAAGAAAAAAAAGAAGAAGAAGAAGATATGACAAATGAAGGTGGGTCAAAATATCAAAAAATAACTTTTATAAAAACAAAAACAAAAACAAAAACAAAAACAAAAAAAAACAAAAAACGTGGTAAAAAATTTATTAAAACAAGAAAAATTACAAAAAATGCAAACAAAAATACGAGAAAAAATAGAAAAAATAGGAAAAATATTCGAAAATCCATAAAATAAATTAATAAATATTTGAATCAAAACGATAAATTCAAATATTTACATACCAAAAGTAGTAAAATCCGCAAGTGCAGGAACAGGCAAGTAACTATTATTTACTGCGTTATAATTAGGAACTTTTTTGCATTCAAATGACGGCTCAGGGCATCTTGCGCATGCAGGACAAGGCTGGCATTTTTCAGGAGAAGAAGAAGACTCGGAATCAGATTTAGAATAACTTGGGCATACAGGGCAAACAGGTGGAACTACTTGCGATTTCAAAATATACAAATCTTCTTGGCCGGCAGGTATTTGACTTGCAGGAATTCCAGGAGGTAAATAACCAGAGTAGTCATAATAATTACTATCGGGTATATAGTCCGATGAAGAAATGCTACTATATGGCTGACCTTGACCTACAGATGGCGCATTTGATTGGTCATTCGGATTTAAAGGCACGCCATTTTGGCTATACATAGTAGTTCCTGTTCTAGGGTCGTCTACTGCAATTACTTGTTGACCTGAATCTGTATAAACAACTACAGCAGTTATTCCGTCAGGACCATAATATGTATCAAAACTTCCTGACTCAGCATCGGATTTTGTAAAACCAGAAGGCATATCAAAACCCTCTTTTACTTTTTTTGCTAAAACAACGGCTTTTCCATCGGACATCGTTAATGTTAAAGAGCCGTCACTATTTGCTACAATTGTGCCACCACTTGGGTTTTGACTTTGAAAAGTTCCTGAAACCATATTCCCAGAAGTTCCTGAAAAATGATTATAGTGGTCACCTGAAATATTGGATGGATTAACACCAGTAGTATTGCTAATATTAGTTGGAATATTATTATTATTACTATTACTACTGTTACTACTATTACTATTTGTTAATCCTTCTCTAAATCCAAAAAAGGAAGCAATTAATAGTCCAATTACTAGAATACCAAAAAGAAATAACATATCATATTTAAATTTCATCGTATAATTTATATAGTGAAAAAAGTTTACTATAATTTTTATAAATAATAATAATAATAATAAATAAAAAATTGATAATAAATGAATATAAATGTATTAAAGTAAAGAATTATCATTATGGAACTAGAATCAGAATCAGATATTAAAAAAATGGATAAAAAAAAGGTTACCGGTTGTCTTAAAAAAAGTTTTTTGGAAGACCCTTCTATTTATGAAATAGGTGTCGATGAGGTTGGTAGAGGCCCGCTATTTGGCAGAGTTTATACAGCTGCGGTTATTTTACCTAAAGATGACTCATTTGACCATTCTAAAATGAAAGATAGTAAGAAATTTCACAGTAAAAAGAAGATTGAAGAGGTTGCCGAATACATTCGCCAAAACGCGATTGCATATTATATTAGTTATGAAGACGAAAAAGTAATTGATGAAATTAATATATTACAGGCAACACAGAGGTCGATGCGGACATCAATTATGGAAGTAAGAAAGCAATTATTAGATAAAAAAGTGGTTGAAGTAGCTGAAAAAAAGGAACCACTAAAGGTTCATTTATTGATTGACGGGAATTATTTTATACCTATTACATTTCTAAATAAGGACACAAATAAGATTGAAACGATTCCTTATGATTTTATTGAGGGCGGCGATAATAAGTATAGTGCAATTGCTGCAGCGTCTATTTTGGCAAAAGTGGAACGCGATAAATATATTGAGGATTTGTGTATTGCACATCCAGAACTAGTCAAAAAATACAGCTTGGATACAAATAAGGGATACGGTTCCAAAAAACATTTGGACGGAATTAAAGAACATGGGATTACGGTTTGGCACAGACGGACTTTTGGGATATGTTCCACTTTTTAGAAAATCCACTTTTTACAACTTCGTAAGAAAAGTTTATCAAAAACGTATACTTTTAGAAACTTTTCTTACAAAGTTGTAAAAAGTTGAAGAATTATTATTTCTGTAAAAAATAAAAACTTGTTAATTTATAAATATGAAGTTGCCTAAAACCCCGTTGTATTACAGTTTTAATATTTTAAAACAGTTTGGTCCTCTTGAGTTGCCTGTTGCAAATGCTAATTGTTTAGCTTATAAAAAATTTCAACAATCTGAATTATATTCGGATGATACTTTAAAAACAAGGGTTGGTGGTGTTTTTTATGATGTCTCTATACTACAAGTAGAAACTGTAACCTATGATGTTAATATAGCGATGATTAGCTTAAAAGATGGTTGCATTAATTTTACTGTGTCGTATATTAATACTACAACACCTGGTCAATTTGTTCCTGGTAGTAATTTGACTTTTGATATTACAGGAGGAACCGGTAAATATTTAGGAGCAACTGGAATTATAAATATTGCTGTTTCACCTACAGGATTAAGAACTATTACTTTTAGTAAAAAATAAATTTAAATTATTTTTTCTCTTTGCTTCGCATAATTTTTATAATTTCATAAAAAAAAAGTGGATTCATAATTAGTGGTTTTTGCTCCACTTTTCTTACGAAGTTGTAAAAAGTGGAAAAAGTGGAAAAAAATTGAATTACTTTTCTTACAAATTTGTAAAATTATATAAAAATAAAATAAAATCAAAAAATAGATTAAAATTCAAACAATTTAAAATAATAAAAAGAATAATAATATGCTTGTTACTATTTTCGACACAGAAACAACCGGACTACCAGGCTCCAAGATTTTGTCAAATGAAACCCTTAATTTATGGCCTCATATTGTCCAATTTAGTTATATAGTTTATGATACAGATGAAAATAAAATGATAGCAATAAAAGATTTTATTGTAAAGTTGCCACCAGGAGTTACAATTAGCGCGGAAAGCACTAATATTCACGGAATTACTTTGCAGATGACCGAGGAAAAAGGAGTAGAAATTACAAGTATTTTAGCGGAGTTTATGGAGTGGTGTGAAAAGTCAGAGTTGATTGTTGGACACAACGTCGAATTTGATTATAATATAGTTTGTGCAGAGTTTATGCGACTAACTTGTGTGCCGGATGATGAATATCCAGGAACCGTTCTTTATAAATACATTTATGCAGATTATCTTGAGAAATTTAAGCATTTTCAAAAGTTTCTTTGCACGATGAAGACGACGGTGGATGTTTGTCAAATTAAGGCTGTCAGCCGTTATGGTAAAGAGTATAATAAATTCCCGTCATTATTGGAACTACATAGGCACTTATTTGGCAGCGAGCCCAAAAATTTGCATAACTCACTTGTCGATGTTATGGTATGCTTTCGTTGCTTTTACATGATAAAATTCGGAGTAGACTTAGGGGCTAGCACGCTGTTTACAAATTCATAAACAAAACCTTCTAATTTAATTAAAAAATAAATAATAATATTATCCACTTTTCTTATGAAATTGTAAAAGTTGAGCAAAATTTTATAATATTATATTTTAAATGCAACAACAACCAATAGAACCACCGGTGTCACCAGAAATATTGCCACCAAATATAAATGACTATGCCAAAAATAAAATATTAATTAGACTAAAACGAGGAGATTTAGAGGATACAAAGGGCTCTTCTTTACAAAATAAGAATGAATATGTAACAGGAAAGATTGGCAAAAAAGGAAACGATTTTGTATTTTATGATAATAATAATAGTTATACTTATATTACGAATCTAAAAAATATTAAACCGTTAATTCCAACATCCGAATTTTTGTTTCCTAGTGAACCTAGTGATAGTGAACCTAGTGAGGGTGAATTTAGTGGAGGATATAAACGTAATAAATCTAAAAAATCTAAAAAGTCAAAAAAATCTAAAAAGTCAAAGAAATATAATAAATATAAGAAAAGTAAAAAATATTCAAAAAAATAAGAAAGGTTTAGCCTTTTTTATTTTTTTTTTATAATTTATTACATCTATGTTCATTTTAAATTCGCATTCTATAATATATGACAAAAAATAATACTTCATCAATATTAAATCATAATAGTTTTAATAAAGAAGAATCTCGGCTTTTAAAAAAACTTAATAAATGTAAAACAAGAAAATGTACTAAAATAAATAAGGAACAAATAAAAGAAGGCAAAAAATTTTACAAAGAACAAAATATAAAATGCCCTCAAAAGTTATCTAATGCATTTTATAATTGTTCATCTGACTTCTATAATAATTCTAAGTATAAGAAACTTTTTGATAAATATGTTAAATGCGGCAAACAAAAATGCTTTAAAGAAAAGAACACATTAAAAAAATTAAGAGAAAAATACTTCAATTTAAAACTAAATTAGAAGGTTTTGCTCCACTTTTTTTAAAAGTGGATATATATATGAATCAACCGTCATTATTTGTATTAATCTTATTTATGTGTGCGGCGTTAATTCCCTATTTTTACATACAACTAAAACCCTATTTTTCTCTAGAAGGATTTCAAAGCTATAATTTAGAAAAAATGGATATTATTAGTCAAACAAATGGGTATCCTTTGACTGAAAATAATGTATTGATTCAAGATTCCTACAGGATTAGCGGCAAAAATGGCGTAACAAAAGACCAAGGAAGTAAAATATGGTGGCATTATCCTATTTTTAAAGTTGGCTCTTTTAAACAATTGACAAATAATTTGCGTTATTATAACAACCCGGATACAGGGAATTGCATGGCTGCCGATTTTTGCGGCACGCTTTATAAAGACAAAAAAAATAAATCAAATATAGTATTGCCTTTGCCACCTGTTGCGCCGAGTAATGGAGTGCGAGTGAATTACTATTCCACTTTTTAGAAAAAAGAGCAAAAATTTGCACTTTTGTTTTACATATTTTTACATTTAAAATGTCTAATATTTTTTTGTAATATTTTTATTAATTTGTTCATTTTATCCCAATCATATTCCCATATTGAAATATAATTAAAACCCATGTTTTTTATTATATCTTCTTTCTTTATTGTTTTTTCATATAGTTCTCCATATTTTACACCAAAATGTGATGGCTCATTTTTATTACAAAACCTAGGGTCACCATGCCATCGTGTTCCATTAAATTCATATATTGTATTTGTTTCAACACAATAACCATCTGCATTATATCGTGTATTTGGTATTTTAAATTCACCACCATTTTCTCCATGTTGAATGTTTATATTATAATATTTGGATATAAAGTTTAACCAATTAATAGATTTTTTACTATATTGTTTTTTTATTTGACATTTTGCACACCCCTGTTTACTTCCTATGTGATTGTTGGGTCTTATATTAAAAACACCATGTTCTTTGCAAATAATATTAACATTTGATTTGCTATTTGTATATTCAGTTATTGAATAATCATATTTTTCACCATGTATTTTTTTGGATTTTTCTATAAACTCAGTTGTATTACTATATTTGCTATTAGCAGTTCTTATTTCTCCACATTTGGGACAACCTTGTTTGCGTAGCAAATGATGTCCTGGTGCTTGATAAAATGATTCGTGTTCTTTACATATTATTTCAACTTTTGTGTGATTATTTACATATTCAACTTTTGAATAGTCATATAAATCTTTGTGAATTTCATCTGCTTTTTTTAAGAATTCATCAAGATTACTGCGTTTGCTATCATTTACTTGAGTTCTTCCACAATTGTAACATCCTTTACCATATAAATGATTATTTGGTTGTTGTTCAAATTCACCGTGTTCTTTACATATAATTATTAGTTTATTTTCACAACCTGTGTATATTGATTTTGAATAATCATATTTGTCACCATGAATTTTTATGGCATTTGTTATAAATTTTTGTTTGCAATTATTCATTTTAGTTTTACCTTTAATGGAAATGCTACAGTTGCGACAACCATATTTACTTGTTATATGGTCTGATGGTGTTTGTTCAAACTCTCCATGTTCTTTACATATAATTATTACCTTTTCAATTGCTTTTTTGTATTCAACCTTTGAATAGTCATATTTATCACCATGTGCAACTATTGCTTTTTGAATAAATGTTTCTGTCATAATTGTAATATATAAATTATTATGACATTATTAAATCAATTTTATATGTAAAAGTTGACACTTGAAATTTAAAAAATAATAAGAGGTTTTGGCTCTACCTTTTCTAAAGGTGGATTTATTTGAACTGTTTTGTTCTTACTTTACTTAATTTATTATTCACATTTTCAATTTGTTTATCAAGTTCTACTTTTTTAGTTTCATAAATAGTTTTATCAATGTTTATAATTGAACCAATTTCATTTAAAGTTGCAAGAAGAACTTTTTGTGAATTCAATAAATTAGTATATAGTTGGAACAAATTAATAAAATAAGGGTTATCAGTATATTTTAGTGAAAACTCCTCAACAGTTGTTTTATCCGTAATTTCAACATTATCTAAAAATAAATGCTCTTTGATACCAGCAACTGTATTTTCATTTGACTGAATATTTGAGTAAACAATATTCTTTAATTCAATCTGTCTATCATATTTTTTCAATTTGTCTGCCATGTTGTTTCTTTTTTTGGTTAAGTTTTCACGTTCATCTTTTAACTTATTTATTTCAATTGCGTTATCAATTGTGCTTATACCTTTTTTCAAAAAATCCATTTATATAAATAATATAATAAATAGTATTTATATTGTTTTTGCTCCACTTTTCTTATGAAATTGTAAAAGTGGAGCAAAAACTGTCTTTCTATTTTAAATAAATTTAGCAAATACACTTTTTCATTACTTCGTAAGAAAAGTGGAGCAAAAATTTAACTATTTAGTTTATATATTTTTTTAAATAAGAGGTTTTGCTCCACTTTTTTTAAAAGTGTAATATAAGGGTATGAGTTTTCAAAAAATTAAAAAGGCAATTGAAGAACACAAATTAAAAAATGTTAAAAAACTAGTAGAAGCAGACCCCGCAATTATTCATATTCAAAATAGTAACGGCGTAACTCCCTTGTTTATAGCTCTCCACGAACAACAATTTGATATTGCTAAGTATTTAATAGATAGTGGAGCAGATATTAATCATAAAAGCACAAAAGACGGTTGGACTGTTTTACATATAGCGTGTTATCTAGTTAATCTGGAAAGTGTTAACCTTTTGTTAGATTATTATATTGATATTGAAGCAACTACAAATACAGGAGAAACGCCGTTATATTTAGTATGTAAAACTGGAGCCGTCCATATAAAGGCAGCAATTGATATAATAAAAGCTTTACTTTTAGCAGACATAGGAGATAATGAAGAAGATAAATATATTAATCGAAAGGAGGAACATGGTTATTTCCCTTTATATATCGCAAGTAAAAATGGAGACAATGATATTGTTGAACTTTTGTTAGAAAGAGGCGCAAAAGTATCAGAAAAAACTGAACAAGGAATTACATCATTAAATATTGCGATACAAGAAAATGAAGAAAAAAGTCATTTAGAAGTAATTAAAACTCTTTTGTCGAATGGCGCATATTTAAACGTAGCAGACCGAGAAATAACAGATGCTACTGGACACACAGCGTTATATTGGGCGCAACAAAGCGGCGACGCTGAAGTTATTGAATTATTAATGCAATATGAACCAGACAGTCCTAGTCCTACTCCTACAAGTAGTATTAAAAGTAGTATTTTTACTATTGATAGTTTTGAACCCGCAGAACTTGATATTATTTCAATAAATAAAAGTCAAATACCGGAGACAGCTGAAGACATTATAAATATTGAAGATGTAAATATTGTTGATTTTTTGGCAGAAAGTGACCAAAACAGAATCATCAAAGTACATAATTCTTTCTATGCAGTTAATGGCGAAGATATCAAAAATCATTATTTGACTGGAAACCAAAAAAAAAATTATATATATTACCCTTGCAAACAAGCACTACCTCCTCCTGCTCTTGGTGTAGGTAAAAAAGATGTTTATATGAATAAACCACTATTTTCAGCAAGTTACCTTGTGGGTGTTTTGTCAGACTTTGTTTTATTAAGTGAAGTAAATGCGATGTTTGAATCTGAAAATAAATATTTTGAAATTATTTCGGGTGAATTTGAAGATATTCCGGCAACCGCAACGGCACAAATGTTTACGGCAAATCCGAATGCGGTTAGTGCCAATCACTGTCAAGAAGGTAAAGAAGCAAAAATAATTAAACTAAAAATGATAAATATTGTAGATGATACAGAAGGACTTGCAGTAGCGGAAGCAGTAGCAAAAGGAACTAAAAAGAGAAAGACTGTTAATAAAAAGAGAAAGACTGCTAAAAAGAAAAAGACTACTAAAAAGAGAAAGACTGTTAATAAAAAGAAGACTGCTAAAAAAAGAAAAAGGTTATAATTTTGTATAAATTTTCGCTCTTTATTTTGCTCAACTTTTCTAAAAAGTTGATTTTTTAAAAGTTGTTAAGTTGACGAATTTAACTTAACAATATTAATAAGGCAACCACTTTTATTATTATTTTTGTTATTGAATGCGTCTATAATATTTGGCTGATTTGCTGGAACTTCTTTTTTTTCGCGCCGCTTAGGTGCCCTATGCTCATATCCTGTAACACGCTCTTCTTCGATAATCCTCCATACTTTTTCAATTTGGCCTATATTTGTTTGAAACCATGTTTTATTTCGTTGTATTAAAACACAGCTCATTTCCTCTAATTTCCAGTAAATTGTTTTAATCCAGACACGTGTTTTTTCATTTTGTTCCATCGTCTCGTCTTCCCACCTGCAAATTTTATCCTTATCAATTACATCAACTATTTTATAAATATAATGCGGTTTTCCATCCGGCGAATGAAAATACATAATAATACCTTTTTTCTTATCGGTTGTATCCTCATAAAATGCTGATTCGTTTTCAAATTCAACAAACCTCGTCTCTAAAAAGTCGCATTCATCCAAATCACAGACCTCCATTTGAAGCTGCGTTTGTATCCAATATTCCTTTTTGGGTATTCCAGTTATTTCACGATTCACCACATTTTTGATTTCCAACATGCGTCCAAATCGGTCTGAAGAGGTGTCGATGTTGATTCCGTCTGGAGAGGCCCCTAGAAACATGTAGGTATCATGTTTAAGGCAACCAAAATCGTCGACCTTCGTATTATATAATTTTTCGTAAATGAGGACGGAAAGTGGCTCGTATTTTTGACCCCAGTGAAGCGTTGTGTTTACATTTACCATTACTGGACTACTATTTGGAAGAGGCGAATCAAAGACTTTAATAGGTTGGCATTTTTCATAAATAAGCTGGTTCATAGTTGCTTGGCTTTCGAATGCTTTATATGCGTTACTTGCGGTAATTAAATTGTGGCGAAATTGATACCATTCTGGCGTCCTTTGTGGTGGCTGGGGTTTAGTCCTGATTTTATTTATTTTATTTTGCAACTCATTAATAATATTATTATTTATATTGTTATTTAGTCCATTTATATTTTTATTTATATCATTATCATTATTATTATCTAATCCATTTGACCTTTCATGTCCAAAAGTAGAATAATAAATCTCAAATGCTTTGTCTATCATTTCATTAATATCATCTTCTGCATCCTCGTTAAAAAGAATATGGTCTTCAAATTGGAGCATGATTAGGTCCCTTATTTCTTCGTCAAAAATTTCTTCAAAATCGGGCTCTGAAACCGCGGTTGGATTTTCTTCAATATAGGTGTCCATTAGTTTTAATATGGATTCAATAAAATCGGTTGCATCAATTTCTTCTTCAAAAATAGAAGGCTCTATATCTGGGACAATACTGTCTAATATATCTTTTAACAATTCTAATTCGTTGATTTTCATTCTATTCTATTATTTTGTCGGATTATATTTATATAATTTACATAGTAAATGTAAAATTTAGATTCATTTTTATTATTTATTGTTTTTATTATAAATAATAATTAATAAAATAAATAATAAATTATTTTTTTAATTGTCTTCATCTGAAGAGACATCATTATTTGTCACATTTTCTTTTATATTTAGTCCTTTATTCTTAATTGTGCCTTGCGCCTTTTTGGGTGCCAAAGATTTGAGCGTAGAAACACGCTTTTCTAAGTTTTTAAGCGTAAAATGCTTACTTGATTTTGTATATGAAAGTGCGGGTATTTCTTTAATAACTCCTTCTGTTTTATCATAAATAACATCCTTAACTCTTTGCAGTTTCTTTCTATCTAGACAATCCTTCAAAAAAGTTGCTAATAATTGCTCTTCTTCTTGGTCCAAAGAATTCACTTTTTTATATACTTCTATATAGTCAAATATTTTTTTAGTTTTAATTGTTTTATCTAATTTACACCATGGCTCAGACTTGTTTGTATTTTTTTCATCTTCTAAAAATTTATCCAAATTAGACACATCATTTGATTGTTTGGTTTCTTTTAATGGGACACCGCTTAAAAGCATCGTTTTATATTTAATATTTTTGAGCTCAGCACATTCTTCGTTTGCATCTGATTTTTTTTTATGTGTAGTATCCATTTTGTATTATATATTATTATATAACGTTAATTCTAATTCAGTTTAACAAAATATATATATTTGGATTAATTTCTATATCAGTTTGAAATATAATTATATTATCCTGGTTTTTATATAAATTATGGATTCAAATGAAATTAAAAACAAAATAATAGATTCAAATGAAACAAATAATACTAAAAAAATGATAATAATTAATGAAAATACAAATGAAAATACAAATTCAAAAAAAGTTGTAAGAGAGAAAAAAGAACCCAAAAAAAGGATTGAACCTCAAAAATGGAACTTGGAATCCAGCGATTTTTGCAATTTTGAGAATCAAATTGAAATCATTCATCAAATCAAAAATAATAACTACTTGGCAACAGATAATTACAATTCAAAATTAATTAAAAGACAAATAGAGAGAAAAATAAGTGGATATAAACAACAGGATATTTTAAAGGACATTTTGGTTCCTGAAAAGTTAATTCGATTTCCAGAAATAGTTGATGCATTTATTCAACATGAATTTAAGTGTTATTATTGTAAAGCAAATATGTATATTTTATACGATATGGTAAGAGAAACACAGCAGTGGACGGTGGATCGAATAGATAATGATTTGGGGCATAATCGTGATAATTTTATTTTGGCATGTTTGGGTTGCAATCTGAAACGAAGATGTAGAACCAAAGATAAGTTTCTTTTTACAAAACAGTTGGTAATTGTAAAAAAATGAATAAACTCAGGGTTATTTTGCTCCACTTTTTACAATTTCATAAGAAAAGTGGAGTAAAACCACTAAAATCAAGCAACAATAATTCAAAAATTTAGGGGTTATTTTGCTCCACTTTTTTTAAAAGTGGATTATATGATTGAATGGAAATGGACTAAAGGTGCACCATATGCAAAATCAAAAAGGCTTGTTAAAAATACAAACAACCAAATTCAAAATTATAATAATAGTCAACCAATTTCTGAAATAGATTTAGGAAACCAAGAAGTTTATAACGATATAGAAAAAAGCACTAAAAATGCTGAAAATTCTGCCTATTCAATTTCTCTCAACCACGATGAAAATACTTGGGATATTTTAAATCAAGGGCTCTATAGCAACGATTTTAGACAATCTAGTAAAAGAGAAGATTTAGACAATAAAATTTCTGGGCGCGAATTAGTTCAACAATGTGGATATAATCCTTTTATGGAAAATAATTATGCAGATGATATTAGTCAATTTTTACAACCGCAAAACTCCACTTTATCCACTTTTGAAAAAGTGGAGCAAAACTTTCCTTAAAAGTGGATAAGTGAATTCTAACTTAGTAGTTTTGCTCCACTTTTTTTAAAAGTGGATAAGTAGTTTTGCTCCACTTTTTTTAAAAGTGGATATATATGAAAGTTGCAGTTTTGCTAACTGGTCAATTAAGAACATTTGAAATGGTTAAATATTTGCATATGAATGCTTTAATATCAAAATATAACGCAGACGTTTTTTTAGGAATAGATATATGTAACAAATATCAGTGTGAATATAAAAATTCAAATGTTGAAACTGATTCACAGATTGTAAATAAAGCAATTGATTTTTTTAAACCAATCGATACATTTATATTAGACAATTTTACAGAGGAATTTAATAAACTAAAACTTTGTAAAAAAATTGATATTTCACAATTTAAATTGTTATTTAGACAATATTATGTTGTTAAAAACACATATGAGTTACTTATTAATTATATTAATAATAAAGACACAAAATATGACTTAATTATTCGATTACGATTTGACCAGTTTATATTTAGTAATGAATTACCAATTGCTCCTCAATTATATGATAATGTATTAAACACTATTTTATACAATACAAATAATACTGAATTACTTGACAACTATACTAAAGATAAACAAATATTATTTGATGAAGTAAATAATGACACCATTTATGTGTTAGGTTTTGGCGATTTTAAACATTATAAATATGCAAACGACCAGTTTTTTTATCATAATCAGTCTATATTAGCCCAAATGTTTAGGTTTTACGATAATATATTACGAATAATGAAATATTGTAATAAAAAAAAGATTGGCAACGATGGTGCTCTTATTGAATGCATTTTTTATTTATACATTACAAAATTTAATAATATAAATATAAAACGTAGTAATATATCTGGGTTTTTTATACGAGAACTAAATTAACGAATGCTGTTTATACACATGGTATTCAACAAGCGGTTAATAAAATAAGCTAAAAATGTGTAAATTAACAATATTACAAAATTATAAGTTGACAAAAAACTAGGAAGCTTGTTACTTTGAATTATGCTATACAAAAATAAAATAACTGATGTTACAAATAATACTGCACAACAAATTGATACAATATAAAAATACAAACACGCCTTTTTATTTTTTAAAGGGCCAAAGTAGTCGTTCATAAAGTTGGACATTTATATAATATACTTTTAGAAAAAGTATAGCAAAAAAAACCTTTAGAAACCCAATTTACTTTCTAAATGTAGATTATTTTTTGATACTATTCAATTATTTCGTGAAACCCATATAACTTTTTATAACTTTTCCTAAAAGTGGAAAAATATGTTTTTTCTCTTTGCTTTGCATAACTTTTCCTAAAAGTGGAATATATTTAAAATTTAAATAACTTAAACAAATATTGCATACATTTAATAAATAGATGACAACTATATCGCAAACTTATACAACCCAAAATGATTTATTAATGAATAATTTAATGGAATATTATAAGAATGAAACTTATCTAAATAGAATGTTAAAAATTATTACCGGCGAATGCAAGATTTCTCTCCGAATCGTAGACTGGTTTGCAACGAATTACGCTAAAAAATACTTTACATTGTTTGATATTACTGAACAGAATGGTTCTACTAAACGATTCAAAGTTTATACTGACTATAAATTGAAATTGAAGGCTTATAGCAAACGCCGTTTTGACCCATTCTGCAGATGGGACCGCATCAGCATTCCTTACAAGGATGGAAATTGTATTGAAACCACAATCGGCCAGCTCAATTTTTTTAAATGGGCGCTCGAAAATAAGGTCATCGATTATATTGAAGAAAACTATGAAGTGATTGAAAAAGACATGAATAGTCGCAACAGCACTTCTAAAAGAAAAGAGCAGATTGCCGACAATTCAAAAACAAGAAAGAAGCGCGAAGAGCTATCTGTTTCGGCAATTAAAAGCATCAAGAAGGAGAAAGTAGAGATTATTGTTCAGTTTCACTAAATATACTTTTAAAAAAAGTATAGCAAAAACCTTAGTTACAAATATACTTTTAAAAAAAGTATAGCAAAAAACCCTAATCATAATTATTTTTATATTTTATAAAATACTAAGAGCATTATGGTCTTAGTATTTTATACACCTTGTTTAAAACGTCGCCTACAAAGGGACTTATTATTGTTTTATTATAGTTTTTTTGATTGATATAACTTTTTCATTTTTATAACAAAATTAGTGGTTTTGCTCCACTTTTCCCAAAAGTGGATGATTTAGTCCAAAAAATTGTTAAACAGTTCAACCGTATATTTACCCGATTTTTCTGCATCCGTCTTTGTTCCCAAGTCCATATTTAATTCTGTTATATCCATATTCACAATATTTGAATTATTATTTAAATTATCAAGGATTTTAATTGCATTTTTCAATTCAACACCGTGTTTTACAGGCGTGCCGGTTGAAGGAATATATTTAGGGTCAATTGAGTCAACATCAAATGAAACATGAACCGGTGAATTACCAACAAATTCCATAATTTTATTCATCGAATCATCAAAGTGATTATTAATATCTTTTGGTTCCAAAAAACGAATATTGTGGTTAAGTGCTTCGTCCCTTTCAAAAATATCCCAACAACGACTACCAATATAAAGTAAATTATCAAATTTTAATTTATTTTTTATGAATTTAAACTTTTTATCTGAATCAAGACCAGTTGCAAAACTGAGCGGCATACCATGATAATGCTTTGAACCTGACGCATCATAAGTATTCAAATCCGCGTGCGAGTCAAAATATATTACCTTGGCATTTGGGTATTTATTCACAGTATGTCCTATGGTTGCAATTGCCATCGAATGGTCTCCACCGATGTTAATGCGTTTGCCTTTAATTTTATTATTTGCACTATATAATGCATTCAAATTTTTAAATAGGTCCCCCTGATTTTTAACTGTGGATACTTTGTGTGTGCGATGATTAATAAATTTATCTAAATATTTGGGTGCTTTATCGACGCCATGTTTTGTTTGACCTAATTTATGAGGAAATAAAATTATATTTGGATAATTATATGGCTTGCTTTTACTGCTTAAACTATATGGTTTGGTTTTTTTATTGAACGCATAGGTTTTTTTTGTATTACGAATGGGTTTATGACAATCATTTATACCAAATAGGGATTTGGATTGACTTTGTATTTTTCTCTTTTTTGTTTTTGCCATTTATTTATATTATTTAAATATTTTTAATTTTAATTTTATTAAATTTATTTTTATTATTTTTTTAAACTATAAAATAATATTATTAAATATTTAAAGGTTTAGTCTAATATTTTATTAGTACTACGTATCATGGGAAATAATAAATCAATTCAAAAAATCAATTTTGAAGATGTACAATTTGCTATAAAAAATCATGAATCGCATATTTTACTTAATACTTTGAATTCAAATGAACAAGATTGTTTATTACCAAATACAATTCCGGCTTTAGAAGAAGAAAAACTAGTAAATCATTTAATTAAATCTGGTAGAATGGATGTGCGAATTATTATTTATGGACGCAACTGCAACGATGAAAAAATATTTGTAAAATACAACCAATTGTATTCTCTCGGATTTTATAATGTTTATGTATATACCGGCGGAATATTTGAATGGCTTTTACTGCAGGACATTTATGGTGCAATTGATTTTGTAACTACGGCTAAAAATAAAAATATTGACATTATCAAATATAAACCGTCAAAGGTATTTGGTGTTCCCCTTCTTGAATATAATAATTAATTTGTTCTTTTATATATTTATATTTTTTATTGTTACTATAATAATAATATTATTTATTTACACCTTTGCACATTTAAAACGCCCATTTTTTATATAATTTTTATTGAACCTATATAAAAATATTTTATAATTACACTCTAAATGAATGTGGAAGAATTGATAAACAAGAACAAAAAATTAGAGGAAGAGAATAAGGAACTAAAAGAAAAACTTAAAACATATACAGCACCACCGAGAAGAAAAACTTATTACGAAAATCATAAAGAAGAACTTATGCAAAAGAATAAGGAATATCGAGAAAAAAACAACTATGTATATGAAGTTTCACCTGAAAAGAAAAAGGAATACGCAAGAACAGCATATTTGAATAAAAAGGAAAAACTACAAAAAGAAAAGGAAGAAAATCAAAAATATACAGAAGAAAACATTTAGGCAAATTATATAAAAGAATGCGGTCGTTTTTATATAATTAATTTCTTTGGTTATAATATAGAATGGTGAAAAATAAAAAGTTGAAGGACGATTTAAAATAATTTAGTCATAATGTGAAGTCATATT
>Ga0315284_10001198_pt1 | contig 36696 bp, 53 predicted proteins | sample YL17G09_16_MG_FD_203696 | JGI IMG/M metagenome (GOLD analysis project Ga0315284, IMG submission 203696) | Sediment microbial communities from Yellowstone Lake, YNP, Wyoming, USA - YL17G09_16 | ecosystem: Environmental > Aquatic > Freshwater > Lake > Sediment | place: USA: Wyoming | collected...
CGGGCGGGTCTGGCACCCCCAAGATCGTTTCGATGGATGAAATGATCGCCGCGGCGAATGCGATTGTCGAAGGCCGGCCACACAGTTTTTTGGCATCGAAGTCCCCCTCGGGGGCGATAGTCCCGCGCGCGACCCCCAAATCTATCGAAGCACTTCCCAAATCTATCGAAGCACTGGTTGTCAAAGAGACCGCGGGGGAAGGTGGGGTTCGCAGGTTCGCTTTCTACGATGGGAAAAAATATGTCGGCAACGCCAGGATGATGGGCACGACCATTGGAGACATCGAGGTTTCTTCGGCGTTGCGTCGGCAAGGTTACGGAACCCGGATGATGCAGGAATTGATTGCCCGAGGCGGCCAAAGCGCCACCGCAGGTTCGGAGGCCGGGGCCGGGCTCATGCAATCCGTGGGGATGAAAGAGCAAACCGGTGGGCGGTTTCAACTCCCGGAAGCCGGCCAGGCGATGCCTAAAGAAAAAGTGGATTACCCGGCGGTGTATTCTAACGGAAAGATTTTCATCGGGCCGTCTCACTTCGCTATCGTTGATGAACTGGTTGGTCGCGGCGACAATCCCCAGGATATGCACCATGGTTGGTTCACTTCGGGGAAACGATTTTTGGACTCGGATCTGAATATCTCTGAGTTGTCTAAGATCGACCGGAGATTCAAGAGTTCCGGAGGTGGCGAAGAACCTTTGGTGAAGGGGGAAGAACTTGCGAAAGCACAAAAACTGGAAGGTGTCCAGCAAGTGACACCAATTCAGGGGGCTGCGATGCCTTCTCTCCGGCAAAGGTATGGAGAAGTGGACACCCCGGACCGAATTGTCTCCAGCGGTCCTCGTTCTGTTCGGGGATTAGCTCGGCCTGGTTCCGAAACAAGTGAAATCTCGCCATTTTCCGCAGTGGGGAAGCGATTGGTGGATGAAGGTTACAGTTTCACGAAGAGCTTGGATGCGTCACGTTCGGTGCTTGAGCTTATCGCTTTCGACAAAACCGGCGATCGGGTGGGGGACATCGAACTGACCAAATACCCTGGGGAACCTGGCTGGACTACAGCGTTGGTCGATGTCGGCACTAAGCATCGGCGTTTGGGGATTGGCGAGGCTTTAACGCGTGAAGCTGCTAATGTGATCCAGGACATGACCGGAGAAACCCGGTTGTATGGCCACATCGTTTCTCCGAAAGCATTCGCATTACGAGAAAAAGTGTTTGGGGTGGAAGGCACTCCTGAAGTTGTAGTGGATCGAGGCAAGAAAGCCTTGGCAGATTACATGGCACAAACGCGAGAGGGCGTTCCGGATACTGCCACGGACACAGGCTATTTTGAAGTTGGGACAGTTGCGAGTCGCATCCGGCCGGCATCGGAAGGTCGTTATGCTCCAAAGTTGGAAGACGCGGTTGGGAGACCAATCAAGGTTGTTCACTATTCTTCGGAATCTGGGTTGAGTAAAGTCTCTCCTGAGTTCTTTGGTAAAGGCAAAGCAACGCCTACGGACCTACGCGGCGGGGACAAGTCTTACTTTTTCGTCGAAGGTTCCAGCCTGGGACAGGACCGAGAATTCGCCGCCTCGGGGTTGAACCGCTACAAGGCAACACTCGACGGGAAGAAGATTTATGACGCCACGGCGGATGATCCACTGAATTTCTATGGTGAGATCAACCGGGAAACGGCGGATCAAAACGTGAAGGATGCCGGGTATGACGGCATTTACCTGGAGACACAGGATGGCCGTAAGGTTGTGGCCATGTTCAAACCGGTCTCAGTGCGCGCCGCTGGGCAAACCGAAGCTCAAGGAAAAAATGCCGGGGCGTTTATGGCCAAACTTCCGGATTATTCCGGTGAGTTTGATCTGGGCCAGGACATCATCAAAGAATCTCTATTAGCCCGGGCCCGACGCACAGCTCGACAAGCCAGGGCAACATTTAACGAAGCTCTCCCGTTGAAACCGATGACGGACAGCGCCGGGAATGTTAGAACTGAAAAAAGTGGAGTCCCAATATTCCAGAAACGTGCATTTAACTTTGAGGAATCTCCGCTTTGGCGTCGGTTGGCAAAAGAATCCAAGGATGGTGACCCGATTCCTCAGTTAGTGAAACAGGTGCTCCCGGAGTTTCGGCAAGCCATGAAAGATCCGGCATCCCGGGAAGGGATTTCCTGGTATAAAGAAGCTCAGAAAGTAATCGAAGAAAAATTGGGTGTCGGAACCGAGGATGCGAATCTTTTTTCTCAACTTTTGGCTGCCACATCAGCACAAACCGCCCCGGCCCAGAACTTCAATTATGCGTTCGATTTGTTCAACCAGGTAAAGTCCGGTGGGTTCGAGTCAAAACTCAAACGATATACCGAACTGTTGAACGAATGGGAAGATTACACTCCCCGACAGTGGGGGGAAATGGCGCCTGTGTTTTTCCAAGAGAACCCGGGGGCCCGGATGGCTCGCATCCGTGACTTACAGGATTGGATTCTGGATAAAGAGGGGATTCTGCCACGAAGCACGACCTCGGGAAAAAAACTTGGAAACAGTTCCCGTGCGGCACTTGATGTTCTGGCTAACCGGTGGCTTGATGTCAACGGTGGGGACAAGACCCGTCGTTATTTCCAGAACCTTACCGGGGATCGCGTCGAAGCAACGGTGGATCGTTGGGCTGCCCGCTGGTTGCATCGCGTGTTGAATGAAGGTGACCGGAAACAGTGGCGGATTCTGCCGCAGGCTGAAGCTGCGGTGAAACCCAAGGACTACGCTGCGGCTAATTCAGTGCTTCAAGCTCTTGCCAAACGAACCGGGCTTGCCACCTCGGAAGTCCAGGCGGTTCTTTGGTTCTGGGAGAAACAACTCTGGGCTGAAAATAACTGGACCAAGGGCGCCGGCCGGGAATTGAGTTCATATATTCCTCAGCTTACGCGAGTGGAAAAACTTCCCGGAGGGACGCTTCGTCTCAAACCAGAGGATCTCAAGCCGGTCGCTCCAAAGATGAAGACACTTGACCTGTTCGGCAAAAAGTGAGAGATTAAACCATGGCTGAACCAAAAAAAGGTCTGAAGGATCTCCGGTGGCAGATGCGGGATTTTGGTGGGTCGAAGTCTCGTAAACTGAAGCTCGACACCGGACCGCACTTTTCGCCGGCCCAAATCGCCCGTCTGGTCAAGGGCGCACAGGCCCATTTGAAGGACACCCTGGAGACGCCGGAGCAAACTGCCTGGCTCGACACGACGATTGCGGAGAACCCTAAATATGCCAACAAACCCTGAAACCGATCTGAGCAAGATCCCCAGCGCCGTAACCGACCTGGTCAAATCGCATCCGGTTCTGAAACCTGTCTTCACCGGAGAGCTGCCGGGTATCCGTGTCAAACCTGGGATTTACTACCCCAAGGCGTGGGAACTGGCCGAGAAGGCCGAGGAACTGTTTGCGGCCGGCCTGGACATCTATTTGGCCCAAGATGGGTCCCAGGTGCTCTACAACCCCTCCCAGATGGACGAGGAAGCCCTGATCAAAGCCGACAAGGACGGCACGCTGGCCCAGGTGATCCCTGACTACGAGACCGTCACCGGCGAAGCGCCGGTCCAGCCGGACGCCAAAATCCAGAAGGAAATGGACGAGTTCTACACCAAAATCTATGGTGCGCCGTTTGGTGGTGCGGCTCCCGGCGGTGCGGCGTTGCCTGCCGGCGGGGGCAACCTGGGCGCGGATTTGGTGGGGATGGCCAACAGTGCGCCTTCTGCGGGCTTGCCGCCGCCTCCGATGGCTGCGCAGGCTGCCATGGCGAAGGGACGCATGATCAACACCGCCCAGGGCGCCCCAACCTCCGGGCCGATGCCTGGCGCTGGTCGCACGATGAACAATCTCGCCAAGCCGGTAATCTGACCGGTGTGTCCTGGGTTTACCGAAAACGGGGTGTTCACCGCACGGTGAAACACCCCGTTTCAGTGAACGTATGAAAAAACTCCTCTGGTTCGGGACCTGCCACTGCGGCGCGCTTGACAAATTCATGCGGCTTAACCCCCGCTACGCGCAAGAGTTTGGCGGCGGTTCGGCCCCCTTCGACTACTACGGAAAAAATCAAACATTAGGTGAAGTTCCAGGTTCGATAATATACAATTATGTATGTCAATCGAATCCCGACGCGGTGTCTGCGCTCGTGCGCCTCATCAATGACCAAGATGTGATCATCTATCGGGCATTGAATCCACTAGCAGGTCACAAAATCACCATCAAGGATTTGGCCTCGAAGTTGAAGAAAACGGTGCAACTGATACCGCTGACCGGACCATTCAATGACGGTTACTTTTTTCGATATGAGAACTGTCAGGCCGGAACTCTTCAGCACCTCCGGAATCACCTTGAACGAAACGGCGTTTCAAACACGCTCCGGTTATACACCATCCATGGGGATCTGGATTGGAAGTTTCGGTTTCAAAAAGCGTTAGACATCACTAAAGCTCGGGAAATCTCAGAGAATGTTTCGCTCGAATTGAGGATGTCCGATGTCATTGAACGAGACTACCAACGGCGCCGGTTGTTTCTGATGCGGCATCATCCGTCTTCGCATTTGTTCTGGCCTTGGGCGTTGAGATTAGCTGAATATCTGGGGATCCCGTTTGTTGGGAAAGACGCAGCCCCGGACCGGGAATTTCCTTTGAACTGGGCCGATCTGCCAGGCCTGGAAGCCGTCTGTGAATCCGCGCGTAAACATCTGGGTTTAACATTTCCGAAAGTTCCGTGGGACACAACCGAGATCCGCGGATGCGCCGATCAACTACGGGAATTTCAACTTAGCGTTGCCAGTGGTGTGCCCGGAGCAACTTGAACACGCGCACGCAAATCCATTCGTGAAGTATGGCGCCGGCCTCCTCGTCCTCCACCCCGGACCAGGACATAATGCGATGCGTTAAATGAAAGAGTTCGTGGGAAACCGTGTCCAGCCCGCAGTTGTTGTCTTGGAAAAATAAGCCAAACCGGTCCAAGTGGTAGGAGACCCAGGCTGAGCAGTTCCCTTCGGGACCGGGCCCCTCGAATATTCGATCAAATCTCTTCCTGGCGGCGTGGATGTCCTGATCGTGCACGAGCACCACTTTGGCATTGTAAACTGGGACGGTGAACCTGGTTTGAAATGGTTTCACCGGGTCAGAATTTTTTTCCGCCGTGTTTGTGCCCGCGCGTTCGGTTGAATTCGATTTTCCGGAGAACGGCTTCAGGCAACCGCCAGCCTCGGTGATAACACAGGTCCATGATCCGGATGACCGTGTCAGCCATTTCTGCTTCGGCAGACGAAAACTCGGGAATCTTGTCATCCGCGGGATTGCCGTGCTGAAGGCCAACCAATGCTTCGGACAGTTCAGAGTGGATCAAAGCAATGGCTTCGGGATCACCTCGGTTACTGTCCCACCATCCATTCTGAGTGTTGACCCAGTGCACTTCTTTCATGATCGTGTCGAAGGTAGTGACAAACATCGTCTCGCCGTAGTCGTTGTCTTTCATAAAGGATACTGGTATCATTCGATTGAGATTCCGGAGGGGATGATGTAGCGGTCTCCTGCCGACGTTTTGGCGTAGGCCAGGGACAACGAATAGGCAGCAGTGATCTTGAACTTGGGATGCACGAAGAAGAACCGTTGTGACGGATCGACCGGAGTAAAAGCCGCGGCCAGGCTGTAGGTATCGACCCCGGGCCAGCCGCCGTTGATCAACACGGCGCCGCTTGATGTCGGGATCTCGAACTGCCGGTGCAGGTGCCCCGAGAGGATGTAGGCCGGGGGGACCAGCCCCGCCTTGGCGTAGAGCTGTGCAGAGGCGGAGAGCTGGCGCCCGATGGCGTGTGCCGGCAACCCAAGAGCGCGGTCTCCCCCTTTCCAAACATCACCATGCAGACAGAGGAACCGGTGCTCTTGGACTTGAAAGTCTGCCACCGGCTGTTCGTCGAGTGTCCATTGAATATTCTGCACATCCCGGGTCAGCGCCTCGACCATGGCATAGACAAATGAATCAAGATTCGAGTAGCGATTGCTGGTCGGCATTTTTTTCTGGTTCGCCCAACGTCCGTGATTCCCGGCCACCCCGAAGCAGCGGACAGTCAAGAAATTGCTGGCGATGTTCCGCACAAATTGCCCGAGCGCGTGCGCGCATCCGAACACCTGAGCGAACACTGTATTCTCCTGGCCGGCCTCCGCAGCGTGCTCCAGACTGCCGTTAACCATGTCCCCACCCCAAACGATCACCAGTTCGTCGAGAGGGGTGTTTGTATGGTTCGTGACGATCGACCGAATTGAATCTTCAAGATAGGCCAACCGATCCAGGAATGTTGAGAAATTGTAGCCTCCGAATCCCGAGGTTTGAGTGGGCCTTACGACAAGTCCCACATGCGAATCCGAGAAGTGTAGGACCGCAGATTGTGGAGTGGAATCGGAATGCCGGACTTTCGGGGGGATTACCGGCGGCGCAGCCTGATAGGAAACCGGTGCCATGTCGCGCGCGCCCTCGACGAGGCGGTCCACCAGGGATAAGGCCTTCAGTGCCTCGTTGTATTTCTTGGACAGCTCCCGGTGCTGCCGTTCCCAGTGCTCGTTCCCGCGTTCGGTCCGGTCCTCGGCGAACGTGGGCGGCTGCTCTTCAAACTTGGGGAACTTTCCCTTGAAGTCAATTCCAGGCCCGCATAGAACATCAACCAGAGTTCGTGGGAGCGGGAGGCCGGCATTCATTCCCGATTTCTGGGCAACCTTTTCTCGTTTCCGCAGCTTATAGAGTCGGGTATCGCACGCCCTATGAGTTCGATGAAGCAATTGGTGGGGGCCATGGCTTAACAGAAATTTGTCTTCGTCAGGTGTCCAATCAGGTTGTCGTGTCATGCGGTTTCCAGTTCTGCGAGTTGCTGTTCGAGTTCAAGGCGTTGTGCCTTCAATTCATCCAGAGTGGTTTGGGACGTTGCTTTCAAATAGGATTCCCGTGACTGCGCCAGAACCTCGATTTCAGATTGTGGACTGATTCCAAAAGAATCTGAAGGAGCGTCGAAGATCACGGTCTTGCCACCCAGGGGGGTAACCGTGCGCCGTTTGTTGCGGAACGGCTGCACCACTGCCCGGGACTCGTTTACCTTGATTACCTCACAGACGAAATCGACGGTCAGATTAACGATCCAGCCCTCCTTGAGGGTCCCGCGATTGATGAACAGCGCGGTCATGCTAGCCACGCCTTAAAACTGGTGCCGCAACAAAGTAATGTAATACTGTGCCGCCCCGCAATATCATTGTTGCCACTGACGAAGAACTGCGGACAATGCGTTCCACAACGTCGCCCATCCCCCGTTGTGTAAGGACATTTCAACGAGTCCCCGTCTCCATCGACCAGATACGCGAAGGCCCCCTTATTTGCATCAACGTCGGTTGGAAGTGGTTCGATAATGCCGACTTTGAGCCGGCGATTCATGGCACAATTAAGTGCCTGGATTTTCTGATTTTCGGTTAGGTTAAAGTTTGCCATACCGGGTAAATTATCACTTCGGTTGAGGCACGTCAACAAGAATTTGCCGAGCGGGGCAATAAGACGAATGCCCCAGATTCTCAAACCACCCGCAATCCGGACAAATCCCGATCATCCCGCAAACCGGGCACTCGACACCTTCCAGGTGACGCTGGGTCCCAACACCAATGTCCACGTCGATCGAATGTTCGATTACCCCATCTTTGCCGCATTTTGGACACCTCATAGTTCCTCCACGCCGATCGTTTTGAATTCGTTCCGCAACTTGACCAGAATCCCTGAATAGAGCTGCCGGACGCGCTCGCGCGAGCACCGCTTGATCCTGGCGACTGTGGACATATTCATCTTGTGGCCTCGCATGAGCTTCAAAATCTGCTGTTCCTGTTCAGTGAGTTGCCGTGCCGAATTGTCGAGGATCCGGATAAACGTTTCCAAACGCTCCTCGGCTTCGCGTTTTTGATGGGGGTGCACCCGAAGTTCTTCCACCACCAGATCGAGTCCTCCCGGGGTCTGCGCGCTATAGGAGATTTCCCGGCCTCGTTTGATCAACGTCTTGCGCCGAAGTTGCAGCACGGCACCGCGCATGAACCGGGCGGAATACGTGCTAAACCGAACCCCCCGGTTGGGATTGAAATTGCGGATGGCGCGCAACAGGGCGTCATTGGAGGCTGAAACTACGTCCACGTCATCCAAATCCGGGCATCCGGCGGCTGTCTGCCGGCCAATTTTGCAAGCGAACAACAGGTAGGCCCCCAGAAGCTTCTGCTCCGCCGTATGCCACCCAGGCCGGCGGTTGCGCACTTGCCGGAACAACCGCAACTCCACCCCCCGGGCGAGCGGCTGGTAGTCCACCGGCGAAACGTAGTAGCCTTTTTCGTTCACGCAGCGGAAGCGATCTTGGGCTTCTTGGGTTTGCGGATTACACTGGAAGGAGGTGTAAGTCTCCACAATCGGGATTCGAGTCCCCCGTCGGCCTCGGCGTGGAGACTGAGAATCGGGAGGTGCGGCGCCAACTGAGGCAACCCCCGGGTCATCGTCTTGATGTCAATTCGCATCACCCGGGTTAGGGCCTCATCCTGACCAAGCAGCCGACAGAGTTTCGTCACCGTCCCGACCCACTCAGTTTCACCGGGATTGGTGGAGAAATACTCCAAGGCGAATTCATTGAGCACTTCGGCGAGTCCAGCTACAGTGCTGGAGTTGAGCATCTTCTTTTCCAACGATTCGTCGATGAAAGGTTTAACTCCAAATCTGGCGTTGCCTTTCAAGTCGTCGGGGATTTCCCAGTCGTTCACGAACCGGGCGAAGTAAGGAAGCTCCTTGGCAAAAAGCTCTGTCATTGCGTGCCGGCTGGGGAAATCGAACTCGGCCTCCTGGCGAACATGCAAGACCAGGAGTTTGTCCATGATCGAAGTATCCATTGACGGCGAAGCCATCATACTCTGGGCATCGTCATTGATGCCCATGACTATCCGGCCGCCCCATTCGGTGTAGTTGGGGAGCTTATATTTGCTGTGCTCGCGATGGCGGATGTTAGCGACAAACTGCTTTAGCCGCCGGGTCATCTTCTCGCGCAGTTCTTGATCCGTGGAGAGTGCTGTGTCCTCCAAGGTCCAAACCGCAGCATGATAAAGCTCGCCGCCGAAGGTGTCCTCGCCCGTTAGGTATGCTGAGGCATCGACCGCGCCGCCAAATAACTCACCGATGACTTCGTTCGTCCAGCAGCTCTTTCCCATTCCGGGTTTGCCGGCTATGATCAAGGCCTGGCCGGTCTCCGGCTTGAGTATTGAATATCCCTTCCAAGCCCAGTTCAACCAGGAAAGCAGATAACGGACTTGATAAAATTCCCAGAGGTGTTCGGTGAACGGTGCAATCAACTTGTCGAACCCCTCCCCCCATTTGACAGGGTGAGGGTGCATCGGGCAGAGCTTTCGAGAGAATGTATTGAGTTTCCGTTGTCCGCTGACCAGGATTAACCCCGGGGGGCGAAAAACGTAAGGACCCGCGCCCTCCAGGCGGTTCTCGTGCTGGATTGAGTGGAGCACTTCGTCCATTTCAGATAGCTGTTTCCCCTCCTTTACCTTCGTAGAAATGTTCCAATTCTTCAGTCTAAGGATGACGTCGATGCGATCCGTGGGCCTCCACACATCGTGCACATCCCGGGCAAAATATTTCTGCCCATCGAAGAAAGTAGTGTTGAGAACTCGCCCGCGTTTGCCAACAGTATGGGCCTCGACGAATGCCGTGCCCAAAATTGATTTCCAGGGCCACCAAGCAACACCATTGGCGTGATGCGCGAAAGTAAAAAAGCCGGAAGACTTCAAAATGGCACTCTTAGGCGAGGTGCTGCCCGGAATCCAGAACGAAGGCCCCGTGCTTTCTACAACGAACTCGCCAGGCCAACGGCCCCTGATCTCCGGGAACTTCTTCTCTAGCTCCACTAAAACCAACTCCAGGAGAATGTCTTCATCCTCATTGGTCCCGATATTGAGTTTGCGTAACACCTCAGTTGCCCAACCCCGAACAAGATCAGCCGAAAGGGGCGACACTGCGGTCCCATCGTTATTCGATACGGGCCACCATTCCCCGGAATTGCAAAATCGACGGGACGGTTCAAATGAACCTTTATCGAAACCGCTCAGTTTGTCCACTCCCAACTTTCGACTGATCATCTGGGCGACCACCCGGGCTGCATTATAAGTTGGTGGGAGCACGAGACGCTCAGAAAATTGCCAGAGCAGAAGCCAGTTTCCTGAGAGGGTGCGCTCGATCCAGTTTGGAAGATACGGCAGCCGGCCAAGCTCGTCCTGAATTTCTTCAGTTGAAAATGCAAAGTCCAAATCCGCGATCGAACCGTGCATAGCGATCGGGAGATTTCCAAGCTCTTCGTTGCCACCGCCCGTTGTGACACGCTGGGCGTCATTGACGCCCTCGAAAACAGTGAAAATGTGGTGTCTGGTATCCTTGTTCGCTAGCCACGAGTCGCGAAGTTTCTTTCCTTCCAATCCCCGGACCTCGTCTGGTATAACCAACACTCCAGGCTCCCAAGGTAAGCCATACCTGACATTAGCTGAGACATGGTTCTTACCGAAATACATAAATGCTCACTTCCGGTAAACCTGCATTTCCTTGACTTCCGCCGCAACCGGAAGCCCGGGGGCCCACTCGATGGGCTGCTCCATGATTCGCTTCACCTCGGCGGGGTCAGCGTCCATCGGTGTCTCGATTACAACTTCGTCGTGCACCGTAAACAGAATCTTGTAGCCGGCGGCGCGCAGTCGGAGCAATCCGACTCCGAACACATCGCGAGCCATGGCTTGAATCAGATTTTCGCACAACTTCCCACCGTAAAAGAACGTTTTTCTGCCAAAGGAAGTGGCCATCGTGCCAGCCTTTTTACTCGTCGAAATCTTTCCGGTCAAGGGATCCTTCAAGGTTTTGATCTTCACGGACCGGCGAACGTCGGCGTATAGTAGAATCCGCCCGGAAGGTAACACCACTTCAAAGTCCTGCCCCACCGATTGGATAAGCCCCCTTTCCAGTTCATTCCAGATTCCGACGATTTTCGGATTCCGCGTTCTGAAATCAGCGACGATTTCCTGCGAACGGTTAAGTGGCAAATCCAACTCGCAGTAGTTCCAAGCCATCTGAATGAAGCGTTCCGCACCGCAACCGTAACCCAAGGCCAGCACCATGGCTTTGTTAAGCGCATACAAATCGGGAGCCTCGTCTTTGAGTTTCCCGCCCGTCCATCCCATCGAAATTCGTGCGTGCGCTTCATAGGGGGACATCCCGGCCCCTACCATTTCCAGAAACTTCCAGTCACCGGTGCACCAGGCCAGGCATCGGGGCTCGATTTGCTCAAGATCAGCCACGATCAACTTGCATCCGGGCCGTGCCACAAATAGTGCGCGCATGTTGATGTCCACGCCGCCGTAGGTGGGAGCGTCCTTCCGCAAGTTTTGCAGATTCACACCGTTGTCCCCGGACCAACGCCCGGTCTGCGCACCGAAGAATTTCAAAGGCGTATCCATTTCCCCGTCGGCCTCCGTGCGAAGTTCTAATCGTTGCAGCGTCTTCAACAACTTATTGCACGAACGCCATTCACCGACCTGGAGCACCCATTCAAATTGATCTTTATAGGTCTCTTCCCACTCTTCATAAAGGTCCTCGTCTTCGTCCTTCACCGGCGGGCAGGGGATCCCGTGTTTGCGGCATTCGATCGCGATGGCCTTAGGACTTGTGGGCTTGCCCCCGGTCTGCACCCAGGGCAGTTTTTTCTCAATTTCGTAAAGCTGCCGATTGGTAGCGAGCAGGTAGGTGTCGAGCAATGTGCAGTCAACCTGCACGCCATTGGCTGAAGCTTCGATGGTGAGCAGTGAGAGTTGTCGCTCGAAATCCCCCCAGTAAACCAGAAAGTCAGTCCAGATTTTGCGGCACCAGATTGCGTCATCTTTGGCGTAGGCAAGAAGCTGGGTGCCTTCGGGGGTGTTCTTCACGTCCCGCCAGTGCCGCCCTTTCATATAGCTGCGCATCGCTTTCGAGAGCTGCACGCCGAACAGGTGGTGCACCGCATCAGCCAGCGAGCGCCGGCCGCAAAGGCACGCTGCAAGATTGGCTGTGCAGTTCCACTCAGCGATACCTAGGCCCTCCAGGGGCCCCCATACTTTGCTGGCAACGGTCCGGTCGAAGGCGGCGTTATGGGAAACGACGATGTTGCCGCGAAGAGATTCGGGATTGAAATCTGCCAGATCGCCCGCCCAGGTTTCTTCCCCATCGCTCACCGACGCCATGTAAGCGTAAAACTCGGGGTGATTAACGTAGGCCCGCGGCGCGAGATCCCCAACCGAACACGTTTCCGAATAGTAGGTCTCGAAGTCTAGCGAAATGACCCTCATGCGGATTTCGGGCCATCTTTGAAAGTTTTCTTGAACCCGATGTTCGCGGCCAGGTGCCAGACAACTATCCCCTCGGGATTCATGAACCCTGGTGCGGCTTGGCTTCCGTTTACACGCAGCAGCTCCAGATGAAGATCGCACATCCCGGTCTCAAAGATCCCCCGATAGAGCACCGGGACCAGGCCGCAGCACGGAGGCAGCATGTCCTGAAACTTCTTCACCCGGGAGTCAGGCTGCGGAAGGATACCAGGAACGTGTCCGTGGAGACACCAGCGAATCGTGTTGAAGAGACTGAACCGTTTTTCTTGCAACCCGTAGCCCCGATTGATTTTCTGTCCCCACCACTCTCCAAAGTGCCGGCCAGGTCCCAGCGTCAACAGCTCTTCACGGTGCGCCTGTGCCCACCTGGCGAAGCCATGGTTGTCGTTTTCCGGGGTAACCCAGTGCGTATGCGCGCCGACAAGCATCCTGCCATCTTGGAGGATCAAAATCTGCCCGTTCGAGCCGTCGATTTTTTCCGTGATCGTTGCGTCACGGGACAACCGGGCGATCTTCCGGAAACCTTGAAATTTTTCTGGTGATTCATTCATAAAAAGAGGGTGCCCCAGATTACCGCTGAGGCGCCGGGTGATGGACTACTTACGGCACTGCTTGCACAGTCCCGAAGGAGCCGGGCGACCCCGGACCTTGCGCTTGCACTTTTTGCACGTCATGGTTTTCCTTTTGGTTGAATTACCGCAGAACACCCGCTGCGGCGCCGGGGCTGTAGCGCAGAGTAGCGACCTTGTCGGCAGCGACCCTACGGTCCAACGTTGTTACTCCCCGCTGGCCGTGTCAACGGCGCCAGCATCGGGGCGAAGCATTTGGTGCACCCAGGCCCGGAAGGCCTCGGTGGTTTCCTCGGCCAAGTTCACGATCGGGATCATTGCCCAATTCGTCGAATACTTCTTGGCCTCCGTTTCGAGCAGCACCCACTGCTTGAGGTATCCGGAGATCATCGCGGACCGACTGGTCTTGAAGAGCCCGGTCTTGCGGGCGGTGAAGAACACCTTGGCGGCGTTCGTGTAGGCGGTGCCCTTCATGGACCAGAACACCAGCGCGTAACCGTGCCCTTCATAGATGAACGGAAACGCCGCTTCGGGATCCTCGGCCCCGCGTTGGAGGATGACCAACGCCGTAGCCAACGTCTGGAACAGCGGCCGCTTGGTTTCCTTGGCCTCGTTGTAGTCGATCGTCCCACCCATGTTCACGACTTCCTGCGGGGTCTTGGCGATGCGGCCCATGGTGGCGCCGCCCTCGATCTTCTCAACGTATTTCTTCGGCATGAAGGACGCGATCACCAACCGAGCAGGCTGGTCAAGCGCGATGGTTTTTCCGAGGACTATCGTGCCAGGCTCGAAGGCTTGGGACAGATCCCCGACCTTCTGCACGATGTTCAACCTCGGGACCACCAGGTCTGAAAACTCGATGTCTGATCCGCCGTCATCATCGAAACTGGCTCCGCGGGTCGCGACGGCCTGATTGTTGTGGATTTGGTGCACGTTCTGGGTGGTCAGCGTTACCCCGGGGGCGGCCGTCGCGATGGACGGCCGGGACACGATCTGCGCCACCGTGGGCGGAGCAGTGTTTTCGATGCGTTCGGGAGTTTCAATGCGCGCGGGAGCCTCGGGGGCCTGGCGGGCGCCTCGGGGGCCCTTCCTGGCTGCCGGGGCCGCTGAAGGCGCCGGTTGGGCGGCGGGGGCCAGCGGAGCAGCCTCCGTGGCAGCAGGCGCCGGCGTTGAAGCTTGTGGCAGCCGCTTCGCAGTCTTCTTTGCAGCGGCCAATTTGAGCTTCAGTGCAGCGATTTCGGCTTGCGCTTTGTCCACTTCATCGGAAACGGGTTGGGCTACAGTGCTTTGCACGTCGATGGCACCGATGTTGGCAGCTCTTCCGGCGATAGATGTTTCATCCGGTAGGATGGTGGCCACGTGCGGTTCGACGGTGGCAATGGGCGGTGCGGCGGTGGCAACGGGCGGTGCGGCGGTGACCGCGACACCCGGCGAAACGGTGACCGCGCCGGCGGGAGGGAAGTTGAATGCAATCTTAGCCATAGTGTATCTGTCTTTCTGTGTTGGGTTTACGGGTCTCCTACTCGTCAAGTTTTTCGCGCTTGGCTTGTAGGAAAGTGATAGTATCTTCGCGGCCAATCATGCCCGCGACCTCGGCAGCCTCAAAGAAGGCCTTCTCGGTTTCGTCCTTGGAACCGCGCGCCGCAGTCGCCCGAACAAGTTTCGTGGAGGCTGTCAACGTCAAAGTCTTCGCGTTTTGGATCTGTTCGCGCGAGATCCCCAGCCCAGAGAGCGTTGCTTCAAACCGCGGCATGTCGGCAATGTTCCGGTCCGCCCGGGTAACAATTTGGAAACCTTCGGGCATGAAGGCCGGATCCTCAACAGCCTTCAGTGCGCACTGGGAAGAATACCCCTTGCCCCAGGCCGTCATCAAACGAGCGTATTTCATCCCGGCGGAGGCCTGCATTGGATCAGTGATCACCGAGGGCAGCACATTCGCGGGCACGTGCATCGGCGCATATTTGGCGCTGATATTCAGCACGTCCTTGGCAATGGCGGGGCAAGTGGCCATGTTCCCACAAAAGCAGCAAACGAGATCCCGAACGACCATCCCGCGTTTCCCCGCAGGGAGCTTCTCCGCTTCCAATCGACGCGCAACGGCCAGCTTCACCCGGGCATACATGCGCGGGAAGTCGGCCTGAGTGAATGTATGTTCGTCCTTCGTCTTCAGATAGGGCATGTCGAATTCGACGGTCACCGATTCGAGCAAGGGGAATTGTCGCAAAATGCCCAGGGCATAGACATAACCCTGAAGATTGGTCACAGTTGGCTCGATTTCCCACCGGCCAAACTTCCAATCATGGACCCTGGCGTGCAACCCGGATTCACTGACCAGTGCCAGATCGAGGAACCCCCCGGAAGTCCCCACGGCGTCTGGCGCCGGTTGTTCATCGTCCACGCGCACATTTTTTTCAATGAACACTTTGGAGTTGGCACCGTAATCGGTCTTGAATTTGGCAACAATCTGATCACGATAACCGGCCAGGCCGCGAACGACCACCCGTTGATAATCATCCAGGCACCGAAGATCCCCGGTGTCCATAGCGTAATGCTGGACAGTGCCGGCCGCCGAGGCCTCGTTTTCAGAGTCGTTGCCGGTGAAACCGACACAAGCCTCCACCGCCTGGAGCTTTGAGGCGCTGAAGGGGTGGTGCTCGCGCTTGCGCGCGGAGACGAGAATGGATTCGACCAACGAAGCGCGGATGTCTTCGTCGAGGAGTTCTTTTTTCACATACTCAGGATTCATGCTGGTATCATTCCTTCGATTTTTAAGTTCTCAGGCACCATATCCTTATCGCAGAGTGCGTCAAGACAATTCATCTTTTTTTCCAGATTTCTCCGAACGCATTCCATGGCAGTGCCGGCGGCAATCACGATGCGCTGTGTCGATTTTGTCTTCGCACCGTCGCGGTGCACCCGGCGGAGAGCCTGCAACAAGTTCAGCGCAGAGAACCCGGGCACGATATAGACGGACCGGGCCCGAAGCCCGGTGACATCGTGGAGATTCAACCCGGTTCCGCCGGCATCGACCTGCACCAAGATGACCGGGTTCCGGTCTTCCTGAAACTGATCGACGACCAAACTCCGGTGCTGCGCAGAAAGATCGCCGTGATACATCGCCGGAGGTTGGCTCAGCACCTTCTGCAATTGCGCGTGCAATTCCCGGATCGTTTCCTTGAAATTCACGAAGACCACCACGGCGCGGCCATCCTCGACGGCGTCCACAGTCAACTCCATCAGTGTCGGCACCATCAAAAGTTCGATCAGCGTGCGCTCACGCAGCATCTTGGTCAACGGGTGTTCCAGATCCCGATATTCTGCGCCCTTGAGCTTCCAACGTTCAACAGCCAGCGCCATGATATTGAACAGTTCGTTCATCCGTTCGACATCTTGGACTTGATAGGATTCGGCGGTGATCTGTGTTTCCGGGTATCCTTCAATATCCTTCGCACGCAACCGGATGCCCAGTTTAGGAAAAATCGCGTAGTGAAACTCAGCCATTATCTGCTGCGCACTCCGATTCGCATTTCCCGTAAAGCGCATGTCTCTGTAAGGCATTTTCGTGCACCCATTGGCGAGCGCCCAACTGACCCAGTTCTCGTGTTCGTCTCCTCGATAGAATCCCAGGGCGTAGCCAAGCGCACGCATGTCCAGTGGCGATTGGGCCGGGGTTCCTGACAGCATGTAGGTCCGCAATCCTTGCCGCTTGGCTCCCATGAGAAGCTCGCAATTCTGGCTGGTGTCTCCTTTGCATCGGTGGACTTCATCGAAGACGACGGAACGCACTTGAGGACACCACTTCCAGAGTTTGTGATTGTCCAACCGAGGATCGACCCAGTTACCGAAGTTTGATCCGGGTTTTTTGACCTGCTCGTAATTGAGCACCGTCGCCGAGGCGCCCATGGAACCGAGAACCCGCTCCCAAGCCGGTAGAGTAGCAAGAGGAGCAATGACCAAAGTAGGATCTTCATAGTGTCTTAGAAGCGCAGCCGTCATGTAAGTGTTATGAGTCACCACGAAATGGTCGATCAAAAACAGTTGATCGGGGGCCGCCACCTTGAAACATACGGCCTCGGATGATCCACAGGGTTCAATAGATCGAATCGAGCGTCGAGCAAAAAACTTGGTCGGGGCAATCCAACGCGCATTTTTTTCGGAATGTGCAAAGCCCCCCATCCCGGGCGGAAAACACACATTAAGCCGATATGATAGCGCGCCGCAGAGCCGTTGTCCTTTGTAGGTGTAACGTGGAATGCGCTCCGCCCGGGTCACAGTGCATCCCAAAGATTGCGCTAACCCGGTAAAATCATTTGCCAACCGCAAAGACGACGACGTGTATTCTATGCCTCCCTTCAGAGGAGACCCGTCGGTATCACAAAGCCCCTGCAACAGCGCCAGACGTTCGGGTATCGGTGCTCTCAAATAACATTCTGGAATGAATTTCTCCAACGAACTTTTCCCATAAAGCCCCAATTCTCTTAAAGCTTCCCGGAACGGGTTCGGTGCTGCAATACCATGCCCTCCTGCGGTTATACCGTAGTGTCCACAACGGAGCGGACCCCGCCGGGACACAAGTTCTACGCCCGCGGGCAACCTCGCAGAAAACGCGGTCACAACTAATGGGTCCAACTTGGTGAAAGATAAATTGTGGTGCGTCGAACCCCCATCTCCTAAAAAAGCCCCCAGAAGCCAGGCATCTAACGGCCGCCGGCCCGCAGACTTGAATTCTACAGGAGCACACATCGGAATGAACCAGCGCGCGTTTCCCTGGCGATCGAAAAACCCAGTCTCTCTAAGTTGCCCGGTGCTCATGACCACACCACGTTGTTTTCGTCGCCGATGATTCGGGGTTTGAACAAGCCATAGATGCTCCCTTCCCGCCCGAATAGAAACTCCATCTGAGAAAACAATCTTAAAAAGCGAGGAAGTCCCTTGAGGAAAAACCCCTAGAACTGTGGTTGGTTTCCCGTTCTGCCCAACTAAAGAATCCCCGACTTTTATTGTTCCCGCCCGCGCCCAACCATTCGGCGTCAATACACGATCCTCCATTGGTATCAGCTTGCCTACGCCCATATCCGAAGCGTTCAAGCTAACGTTGTGGCATTCCATCGAACCCAACAGCGATTCGGTGGGCGCCACCTGCCAATCACGGAGGCCGTCGGGGTTCACTTGAATGAGGCCGCGCGCTGTGTGCGCTCTAGAAGCACAGGCATGTCGCATCCGTGTTCGTCCAAGTGCACGCGCTCGCCAATGAACGGACCGTCGTATGGCGGAGGAGCGATTCGCCATCCAGGGGATGCTCGTTTTCCACGCTTTACCGGGCGGAAGTCGTCAGTCCAAAGATGCGGAGCAAATTTGGGAAGCAAACAATCTCGAAAGTAGCTCTCATCGGAAATCTGTCCATCGTAACGTTGCGCTTCCGCAGGGATATTTTTGAGCCAACCTGGCAACGTGTCTTCGATTGTTTGAAAGAACCCCAGTTTCCTGGCCGAACCGGTCTTGACTCCAAAACTCCCAAGCATGATTCCCTTAGCGTGCGCTGGATGATCGAGAATTGTATAAAGCGGGTAAGGGATGTGCCGGATCCAGTAATCGAAACACTGAAACCCGCGTTCCCCAGGTCGTGAATCTGTGTCCAAAGAAATCATCACGCAATCCGAACCGTTGAGAATCGGGGGTTCTGTGAACGGAGCGAACCTCCAGAAATGTCCGGGACGGTCTTTGTAAACCGTCGTTCGGACGTCGAGCACATCCAGGGTTCCGCTACCAAAACTGCGTAACGCATCCGCAGTCCCGGGATCCAGAGAATCCCAGTCTGTCACGACCAACGGGCGCCAGTGCCCCTTCGGATAGTAGAGGTGAAGAGACTGAAGGTTGCGAATCAGCCCGACGTTGTAGCGCGACTCGCGCCCGTAAATACAGAAGACGAGGTAGTTCACTTGCGTTTCCGCTTCTTCCCGGCTTCGCGCTTCACGGAATACGCAATGGCGACCGCTTGTTTTTGCGGCCGGCCGGAAGCGATCAGCTCCTCGATGTTTCTCTTGAGCGCCTCGGCGCTTGTGCTTTTGATTAGTGGCATGTTGTCCTTTCTTATAACTGGGTCAATCCGAGTTTGCTGGCACGTTCGAGAAACAATCGTTCCGCGGCCCGGTAATCTACCGGTTTGATCCGGTCCACATACTCCTCTGCAAGCTTCCGGTATTCCTCGGGCCATAAAAAATCTCGGCTCGGTGAGAATAAATCCCGGGCCTCGGCAACGAGAACCACCAGATCGGCCAATTTCACTTCTTCCAGACGATCAAATGGAAGTTTGAATCGCTCGCAAATCATCTGCATCACATGATCCTCGTTCTCCATGTATGAATTGAGCCCTCTCTTGATCGGCTTGGCGATGTCCCCAAGATAGGCCTCGGAAGCGTCGTGCATCAGCGCCAAAGCCTTCAACTCGGGATCCCGAGTAATTTCACTCACAATGACTGAATGTTGACTAACCGACATCCATTCGTCAACATCCCCCGCCCATCGACAAATCCGTGAAAGACTGTGCGCGATGTCGTCGATTTGAAATTTGGTTAGGTTGTAACAAGTCGCAGGATGAATCAGCGTCCCGCTCGACTTCATTACGTGATAGGGGGTAAGCTCACGAAGAGCGTCCTGTTCCCAGGTTGGTTCGTATTTTGGTGGCGTGTTCATTGATTTTTTGGCATTTCAGGTTTCCACCCCGCGGAATTGCGCGCAATACACAAAGGACACTGACAGATCGTGTCCGGGTTTGTCTCCCGGTCTGAACGCTCACGACCACATCCGAGGGCGCTCACTGGCGGCTCGTCGGAGGAAGCATTCTTAGGATCCGCGGGGTCGAAAGATTGCGCTGGGGCCGGCAGCGGGCGGCACACATTGCACTCCTCAAAAATCTGACAATCACAGGCGGGTGGCGGAGTGCGATCTGGCGGAGCAACAAATTCCGAATTCGGCGCACAGTCCCGAATGCACAATGCTTCGCCAGACGGATTTGGATTACAGCAGGTCGCGCAGTAGCAAACCGACCGGCCGTCACCCCGTATTGCGGCTCTTACTACTGCGACGTGGGCCCCACAGGAACATACAGGGTAACTCGGTTGTTCCTTGAGTGCGAGAGATTCCTGTCCGTGCGCATAACAGGCTTCGCAGCGATGGTCTTTATACCTTTGCTTCATTTGAAGTTTGGCCTTCGGATTAGGGTAGTGCACTTCCTGATAGCTTGTAAATTTTGCATCATGCGAATGGTCATAAGCCGGACACACAGCGAGCCAGGCCGGGTTGATATTCTCCGAGCCGGCGGGATCCTGGCAGAACCCACTATCTCGAAGCCGGACCCGCAACTCGTGCAAATTGGAGCTGGGTTTCGAGGTGTCAATCTTGGTGGGGTTGCCCGGAAGGTCGTCCAGGTCGGCCGGAGCCAGTCCGCGACGAACCCTCTCCTCGGTGTCGAGCACGCAAATCAGATTCCAGACGGCGGCTGCCAGGTGATCCTCGTCGGCTTGTCCTTGAAGATATTTGAACGCGTGCCGAATTCCTGAGTCGAGCATCCGAGCCAAAGGTTGCCCCAGCTCCCAGTTCCTTTCTGCATACTTTCGGGCGCCCACCTCAAACCAACACGCCAGCCGATGAAGCCCAAACGTCGGCAGCAGATCGTAACGGCCTTTGCCCTCTCGCGTATCCCGGCGGCTGCCCGTCGGCATTTCCTCACGCACCCCAGAATCCTTCACTTTGTTAAACATACACAATTTCCTCATCGCAGTATTTTGGCTTCGACTCTGACGGCGTGAACCGCCCGCGCAGCACCGGCACCTCGTCGCTCAATCCTTCATTCCGGGCCCAGGCCCAAGCGTCCACCCAAAGCGAAAACGCAGCCGCTTCAAACTCGGGCGTTTCATGTTGGGTGACATCCACGCTAATCCCTCGACGTCGCCGTTTGGACGGGACGCTGAAACTTTTCGGCGTGCGCCCGCTTTCGTATCTCGCGTGCTGTGTTATTGAATTCCCTGGCGCGGCGTTTGACTTCCTCTGCAAGGATCGTGAAACACTTAAGCCGCTCAGCACCCTCGACGGGATGGAATCGTCCGGGGGCCGCGCAATAACCGCGGGGCAACCGCTGCGCCGTGCGTCGGAAATGTTTCACGAGCTTACGCTGCGACCAGGTCGGCACCGCCTTGGCTAGCCAACCCGAAGCTGTCTGACCGGAAACCGGAGCTGCCCCAACGATCAACTCCAATGCCCGACGCGCCGCGCGCTTCAACGGCGACGAAATCTTCTCATGGAACAGCACCGAGAGAGCGTCGGCGTAGTCCCGGGGCTTGGGGACCGGGGTGCGCACAGCATGGTAGGACCCTTCGTGGCGCCCGTTGGGGCGCATCGCAGCAAAGTTAGCTCGATTGTTCTTCATATTCTTGTCGGTTCTCGGCGTTCTGTGCCAGTCTCCTCCATTCCTTTACCAGCTCGATCCAATCTTTTGCTTTCATCGTCACCAACCACTCTGACATATTCCGCCGATGCGCAATTACAGGAACTTGCACGCCTGCATCCTCCGTGGCCTTCTGCATGGCCACCACGAGATTCAGATTTTCTACCCGCTTCACTTCCCAGTGATAAGGCAGCTCACTGACCACATCGGGACTGTCCGGACTCCCGGAGAACTGCCGGCCACGGCGCGCGGAGAACCCATGTGAACGGAGAAACTCCGCCCACTCGCGTTCCCCGATTTTCCCCTTCTGGCAGCTATTGATCACCTCAAATCCTGTTGACGGTTCCACCCGGGCCCAGCCGGCGCAACGTTGGCGTGCTATCCTGGGTCTCGGTCACCGTGACGACATACTTGCGTCCGGTTTCCATTCGGACACCCAGTTCGGCAAGCGGGAGCGCGCGCATGAAGGCTTTCTTGCCGTCGATGACAATGGTGGGGATGGCTTCGCGACCCTGCACCCGGTTGTCCACGATGAAGGAGAAGGTTGCCCCGCCGCGGCGGCCTACCGCCACCGGTCCAACCTTGGGCGGGTCAATGGTATTAGCCGCAGAAGCCAACCGATTGCCAAACGCGGCTGGAGACACGGGCGTCAACACCGGATGATCGGACCCGCTCGGTATCATGTTTTTTGGCATTTCGTCGCAAGAACCTTTGCGCAGTTCCCGCTTAGGCGCAGCTCGACGGGCCAGAGCTTCAGAGACATCGACGGCGCCACCGGCGCGGGCCTGAAGATCGACATCTTCAGTAATTTCAAGTAGTTCAAGATCAGTTTTCGCCATAGGTTTTATAAGATTGGGTCAAACTGGTCGGGGGACTGAACTCGACATCAGTATCTCCGGAAACATATACCGGTGTCCTGCCTTAGACGACCCCCGATAGACTCCGGCACCCGATGTTGCCAAACAGTGGCATCGAAAAGGGCGCGCAGGCAGACCCATTGCTCCACTCGCCGGGACTCGACCACCAAATGCCAGAGTCAAATTCATTTTCAACCTTGACTAAACCAGATCGTTTCGTCGGTGTCAACGAGTCGCTACACTTTTCTGTTTCCACCGGTCGGTGGGAATTTTTGAAAGCTGTTCTTTCCAAAGACGCTCCAAACTGACGTAGATGGATCTTAAACAAATGGGTTCCAGGTCTGATTCCCAGGCCGTCATCGTGGCCTCGTAAAACCTCGACGACAAAAACCGGGTCGCCTGCCCGTTGTTGGTGGCATCGCCCCAGACCAATTCAGCCTCAGGATAGACGATATTTTTTATGTATCCCGCCACCCGCTGAATCTGGTAATCGACTTCCGAGGTGATATTGAGCATTTGCCGGCGCCCTTTCCGGTTCTTCCGGCAAAAATACCGCAGGATCATGTAAGCCGCATCGTCGGCCGCCAAAAAATCTCTTCGCGCCGTTCCATCCCCCCAGCACTTCACTACCCGTCCACCAAGTTCTTTCGTTCGCGCGATCTTGTAGAACAGGCCTGGGATGACGTGAGAATCAATCGGATCGTAGTTGTCGTTCCGACCAAAAAGATTGCACGGCATGAAGGTGGTGTAGTCCCGACCCTCATCGTAGCAAATCCGGGTTGCTTCGATGCCGAGCCATTTTGCTATCCCGTAAGGTTGGTTCTCGCGTTGTGGAGGCCCTTGGTAGAGCGCGCCCTCTCGAATAGGACTCGTCGCATCGGCCGGATAAACACAGGCTGACCCCATGAACCCAAAACTTGGAACATCGCACTTCCGACAGGCCTCCACGACATTCAAAGCCATCCGTGCGTTGTCCGTCAAAAACCGCCAGGGGTTGTCCCGGTTAGCCACGATGCCCCCGACGGTGCCCGCGCAATGCAGCACAAGTTCCGGACGCACCAAATTGACAAAATCATGAGTATCATCGTAATTCATGAGATCCATTTGCCAGGATGAGGGAGCGTGAACGAGAGCACCGGGAAAGAAACTTTCAAGCATGGCCTTCATGGCAGACCCTAGCAGACCTGATCCACCCGTAACCACAATTTGCTTCCCGTCGAACCGATGTGAAACGTTATTCATTATTCCTTTTCCGAACGGCGAGTTTACACCCACGTTCATTTTTGTATTCGACCACCACGACCACCCCGGGAACGCTCGATTCCACCATGGATTTTCCGCAAAACTGAAACCCGGACCCGGCAGCCTTGAAAGAACCTGTGAAAATGGTTTCAACAAAAATTCGAGTGCTTTCGACCAAGGTGGCCCATTCTTGGGGGCCTAGTTGAACTTCCACCGGATAAAGTCCCATCCCTAATGCTTCTGACCAGGTCTCCCGAATCATCTCTGCAATGACTTTCCAGTTCTGCCGCAGACTCGACGATGGCAATTCAATTGATGTTTCCAACGGCCGCAACCAAGGAAAGTCGTTGCCAACCAAAATGTGACCTCGGCCTTCGCACCAGCCGCAAGGTGGTTTGGTCTCCCAGGGACGTTCTGAAATGGCGTCACTCATGGCATCAACTTCTCGACGCCCCAACCATCCTCTCGCGCGATTGAACGGGTATAACGTGTCCGGAAACTTGCCCGCGCCGGTTTCAATTCGAGAAACTCGATTGTGTGCACGTATAGCGCATAGCCCACCCACCAATAGGGCGGGCGCTTCCAGGGAATTTGGAACAACGCCTCACCGATCCATTGACAAAATTTGTTGGCACTTGGCCATGGTTCCGATTGCTGGGACACCCAGGTTACGAACCGGGAGAGCCGTGGACGGTGCCGCCAATACTCCAACGCATCGGCGTCGCTCACCATAAACACTTCACCTTGAACCCGCACTTGCCAGCCCAAAGTCGGCCAGAAAAATACCGCCGCGGCACTCCTATTAGCAGAAAGCTGTTTTCCTTTTCTACTCTGGCAGGACGAGAAAAAGATCAGCTCACCAGAATCCGTGAAATCCTTCAGCAACAACATGCGGGCGTCAGGAAGCGGTCGGCCCTCAACAAGTGTGCCTTGCCCGATGGTGGCCAGGCAAAATGCGTCGGGTTGCGATTCGATCTCGCGAGCCCTCGTCCACCAGCGCCGGAACAACTCAATCGGTTTTTGGTTCATGCTCTTCGTTTTGCAAAATGCAGCTCAGAAAGAGCCGAGTCGCCTGATCCGCACCAAATTGGAGCTTGGAACGGTCGTCTTCGGAGGGTTTCTTTGCTTGATCAACGTTGCCACTAAAGGATCCGAGTTGGCGGCGGAACTTTTTGAGTTCATTGAAGCGCGCGGCCACGGATTCTTGGGATTCTCCCTGGTAGAGCCACCACAACCCCAACATCCGCCACGTCCGGGCCGATAATGACGCGATGATTTCTGGGGCGCAAAACTCCAGTTCTGAGGGGTGAAGAAAGCCGCTGCGGTCACGACGAACAAGGGCGCGAATTTCATCATTGGAAATCTTTCGTTTGATCCACGGCGCGCTTGTTGGTCCTAACCCGCGCAGTGGTTTGGTTTTTGGATCCATGGCTTACACTTCCGGCGGTTGGGTCCTCGCCGGGGGCAATTCCACTCCCCGCAGCACCGGCATCGGAGTCCTGGCCGCAAGCTGCGCCAGTGTGCTGAACAGCGCCAGGTGAGGTTCCTGGACCTTGGAATCTTCCTCCTTCTCTTCAGACTTTGACGCAGCCACCCGCTCTGCTGCCTGATCGCCAAGCGCCATGTAGGTAGCCTGCTGCACTGCCAAAATGGCCCGCGCCAATTCCAGCAAAGGTTTGGCAGTGGTATTGACTGCGTGTTGACTTTTGACGGATAGCCAGCTAGCCAGGTCATCCTCGTTGGTCATGATCCGCGTCAGCACTTCATCAAGGAGTCCCCGGCACCGGACCGCCTGGGTGAGATTGAGCAGCCGGTTCAATTCGACCGCGAAAGCTTGAACTCCCTTTTCCTTCTTGATCGTCAACAGAGCGGTGATTTTGACGTTCCACGCATCCGCTTCCGCCCAATTCCGAATCTTCTCAGGATCAACTCCAGTCAGCCGCCCAGTCTGCACGGCATCGCCCAGAGTGCTCAGATAGGCCATTAGCGCGCGGGAATACCCGTCTTCAGCCATGTGCCCCAGCTTCGTCGGCAGGTCCCGCACGAGGTCTTTCAACGCAGCTAATTTGCGGTTCTTTAGCGCCTTCGGAGTCACGCAATCTGTAATGGTCCTAGCCGCAGATTCCGTAAGATTTTTGCGGGCTTCCAGCGGGTCTGCCAGATACACCTGCGAGATTTGCGCCTTCAGCCTGGCTATCTCGTTCTTTTTTTCCTCCAGAGAGCCCGCCTCTGGGGGAGGGGGCAGCGACGAGACCCCCTCCCCCGCAGACACGAGCGTCTCCGGGTCAGTTGGGGTGACCGGAGGCGACTCGAAATTAAGGGGCGTTTGCATCGGGCGGCTCGGTCTTGACTGGCTCGTTGGAATAGGTGCCGACCGTATCGGCCTGGCTGGCGCGCAGTTTGGCCAGATGTTCAACGAATCCCGGCGTTGACCGCTCCGCCAGGACAATGAACACCACCCGAACGGCGCCGGGAAGCAGGATCGCGCTGACGTCCAACGGCCAGCCGTAAAGAAACACATTGTTGCCCCGAATTTCCAGGTCGTCCCCGAGCTTCTTCCCCAGCTCATCGAAGGTGACCATGTGGACCTGCCAACCCAGCCGGCGACTCATGGCTTCCCGAGTCACCTCAGAAAAAGCCGACAGGAAATTTTCCTTTACGCGCGATTGCATCTTTGTGAAAAGACTCTGCCAGTCACGAGTCGAACGCAAATCGTTCGCCGCAAAAACGGGTGTCTCTGCCTGACGAGCCGCCGCTACGGCGGGAGGCAGGAGAAGTTCCGGCGGTCCGGCGGTGGCAGGTCTGCCGGTGCGGGGGTTCAAAATGGCGCTCATGATTTTCCTTTCTCTGCGGATTGTGTATGTTTTCCCATACATTTATTGAAACAAATACTGGCATGAATTTGTTTCAAAAAATAGGCACAAAATCAACCAGAACCTCCTCCGCCTTTCCCGCCCAAGACCTGACCCAAGGCGACTTTCACAGACTGAAAGCTTTGCAGCCAGGCATTGAGCGCCGCCGGCAGGTCTGCCGGTGCGGGGGTTCAAAATGGCGCTCATGACTTTCCTTTCTCTGCGTTGGCGGCGGCCAGGTCGGCGGCGAATTTCTTCCGCTCGGCAGCGCGCCGCAGGTTTTGGAATCGGTTCTTCACGTCAAGAACGTGCCCAGGCATCCCCTTGAATAAGTCGTCCATGGGGTTGGCCGGGTTTTGTGGCTTGGGCTTTTTCAATTTCGTCTGTCTTTCCACCAGTCGGCATCATTGACATCCGGGGGGCCGGCTGGAATGAATACCCGCGGAGGTGTTTCTTTCTCGGGAGCTTCCGGGGGGTCGGGCACCTGCGGCCGGGTTTCGGAGGAGTCGTTGCTTTCATCCGCCTCCGCCCAAATTATCACATGCCGCATAAACGCCGGCCCGACAACCATAGGGAACACCCCGATAAACCCCCCGGCATCGTTACGTTGAATATAGGAAAACAACAACGGAGCATCGGCCCGGACTAGACCGTCGATCAAAGCTCGAAGCGCCATCACGGTTTCTCCGGCCACCGCCGACGTAAGGGGGGCAGGACTCCCGTTATGAGCCCACTCGAACACGGTTTCGTCAATCCCGGATTCGAGCAGCTCAAGATAAATTCGACAATGCGACTTCACGAATTAGCGCCTCCAAAGTTGCCGGCCTCGATCGGACCAAACGACGGTATGCGGGATGTTGCCTCTCGCTAAACAATCGGCTGCGTTTTGAAGCATCCAAGTTTCGTTGCTGTAGTAGTCTTCGGTGATCGGGTAGTAACCCAACTGGCGGGCGGCTTCAGGGGCCAAAATCTGCTCGGTTAGGGCGAAGCTTTTTGACATATTTTTGTTGGTTTACTGGTTCGTTGGTTTGTTGGTTTACTTGACGACGTTGATGTGGTCAGGAATCAGAAGCGTGATTTTCCCGCCGACCAAGAACCGCTCGCGCAGTCCCGGGTCGGTTGGCAACTTGGTTTTGAGCTGGGCTTTAAGCGCATGAAAGAGATCATAAACAAGGTCCACGAGCTTGTCGGCCAGTTCTAGATCCCCGTCGTCAAACGATTCGGAACACGTCGGCGGTGCCATCGCTGGCTTCTCCCATGGCCTCAATGGCGGAGTCACCGTGTCCCGGCCGCAGGCCGGACAATCTGGATCAGCTTCGTTCATGCCGGCCTTTTCCTTGGGGGGATCACCCCACAGCCGACCGACCTTTTTCTGTGCGGCGAAACCCGTATCCGCGCGATTGGAGACTGTGTTAGCCCAGTCGGCGGTTTCCTGGTCCCAGACATTGCCGGCAAGCACCTCTTCCCGGGCGTCAATGTCGAACGTAAACCCGTCATCGGGGCGGAGCGGATCATAACTCATACCAATCACCCGGCAGACCTGCCCCTTGTCGTTGACGACTCGCAAAGGGAGGGACCCGGGGGCATGTTTGATCACCAGTCGCATTTCTTGGATGTTCATTAGTTCCAGTCTTTTGCAGAGGTTACTTTTTGATCGGTCTAAGTGGGGTGTTCCAACTTTTGGAAATTGGAACGCCCCCCATCTGTCGGATCACCGGCACCCGCGATTGAAGGCTTGCAAAGTGATCTTGTGCACCCTGCCTTGTTTCAATCCGCACCCCCAGGCCCATCCATGGCGTTCGAGGGTGATTTCAACATCGTCGATCACCGGGCCGAAGCCGTCGGTAGCTGTAGCCTCAAAGCGCAACGTTGAAATGTAGTGATCGGCGACGAAGTCAAACGTGTAAGTGGTAAACACCGCCTCCCAGGCATTTTCAGCGCCTTCTGGACTGAACACCAGCACCGCGCTTCCAATTACGGCAACGGCCAGGTTGGGCCGCTGTCCCCCGTAGGATTGAAAGGTGACCGTATATTGTCTCCCGGGAATGGTAGGAATTCGAGTCTGAATTGCACCAGCGACACCCGCGGCAAGGTCAACAGACAATTTGCCATCGGCAGCTTCGTGAATCGGCTCGGAACACCAGTCAACTCCGGCGATCACTTGCCAGCCTCGGATAGTGCAACCAGGCGCAACGCGCGCGAAGCCTGGCCAATGTTCAGCCAGCTCGGAGGGAAACCAGTCGGGGGCATCCGCCGAAACAACGTCCGGGACGACTCCCGCGCCGTTGACGTAGCAGCCTCGCTCAAAGGAGCCGGCGCCCTTGCCGTAACAAAGGTCAATCAGGTTCGCAGCTTGTGTGGTGAACGCCAGCGCGACAAGCGCCAGCACGGTGAGGATTCGGTTTTTGATGTTCATACTTTTTTCCGTAGTTTCTCCGTCGTTGTGGGTCAGATTACTCTCGCGCGATTATGAAGGTCAACTCTTTTTCTCAAATTTCTTCCAGAGCTTCCGGAGTATGATACGCCGGGTCTGAACATTTTCCCTCTCCGTAGCACTGGCAAATATCGCAATCGCATTTCGCAGTGATTTTCAAAGATTTCTTGAGCCGATCAAACAATTCAATCGCGGCAAAAACGGCGATGCCATGGGGAGCCGAACCTTTACTGTGTGGGCTATCCAGTTCGTCCTGGACCAGCTTAAACAATTGCTCACCAGAACAATTGAAGACCCAGGCCTTGTCTTCTTCAGCGAGCGCCAATAGCGCGGTCCCGCGCGATTGTGATTCCGAGGGTGACGGGTCCGCCGCCGATGGCAACGCAGAATCGAACTCTGGCAACAGCGGAACCCCGGACGGTTCGAGCAGCAGTTCATCGTGGCCCCGGATGAAGATTGAAAAAAGCCCTCCGTTTCCACTGAACTTGTCAAGCGGCCTCCCATCAAAGCCGGTAAACCCAAGCCGATTGAACACTTCGGCCCGGGCTTCTGTCCAACATAAACCCGGCTCGCCAATGGACCAGCAGCCTTTCAAACTGCCAACGGCGATATATTTCACCTTCGATACCCCGGCGCCGTGATCACAAAGGAACCGCAGCATCCGTCTGTTTTCTGGTCTCATGATGTTTCTCACAATGTTTCTTTAGGAGTCGCGCCATTTAAGGTTGAGTTCCACTTGATTCAACTTTTCCGACATCTCCCTGATTTTGGCCAGTGCCACAGATAGTTCGTCATCAAGCCGGATAGCCACTAAAACCGCTTCCGGAAACTGATCCTGCGCTGCCTCAAGTTCCATGTCTTCATCGACTGAGGTATTATTCAACGTCAAATGTTTCACTTGGCGCCACCTTTCCCAACATCTTCCGAGTCGGTAATACCTTTTTCAACAATCTCCAGCTCTTCAAGCATGGCTTCGGCGTTCCTTGCCGCGGCAGGATCACCCCGGGACCCAACATCGCCCCAGTTGTGATCCCGGATGCCCTCAAGCTCACGCCGGATCCACCGCAGGGCCTCGTGAGGATTCCCGGAATCTGACTTCGGCGTTTGCCCAAGCGGGCAAGAACAAGGCATCTGTTTCACTTGGCGACCTTTCCAAAGTCTTCCGGCTTGCTGTCACCTTGCTTCCATGCCTCGGTCAACCGTTGAAAGTCCGGCCGCTCGCCGTTAGGGAATTTCCAGTCCAACCAATCGGATTCGAGGACTTTAAGAAGACTGCTCAACTCTTCCGCCTTCGTCAAAGCCCTTTTCAGGCGTCGCGCGATTGAGCCCGGGGCTTTGACACCTGGCCGTTTGAAACCGTCAACCTTGCGCACCGTTCCCCCCAGGGCAAGTCGAGCCAGCCGGGCCCGGACACAACTGACCGTCCCCGGGTCCGGAAGCTCATGATAGACAAACGCGCCGCACTGCGGGCAGATCCCGGAAGGAATAACGTCCTCCGGGCACAATGCACCGTTGGCTACCGCAGAGCAAACACCCGACGCCAAACGCAGGATGTCACCAACACTGGGCAAGCTCCCGTCACTAATCCAACCACAAGCGTTTCCACAAACCAGCTTCATTGTCATTTCCTTATTTTTGAGGTTACTATGTCTTTTACTTGTCAAAGGTGCGGTAGAATTCCTGGCAGAATTGGCAACTACAGTCCCTTGACCTTAAATGCCAATCCTTGCCGGTGTCGCGCCCGTTCCCCCCGGCCCACGCTGCGGCAGCTTGCGCGCTCTTCAGCGCCGGATTGTTCGTCCAATAGGCCAGCCACCGGCCCATAGCCAGCTTGCCAAAGGCTTTGCAATTCGGACTCCAGAATTCCAACAGCCGCGAAAGCCCCCACAATTTGGATTCAACGTGAACCTGCAATTGTGAATCGTGCCCACCATAGGAAACGGTCTTGAACAGCCAGTCGGCCCGATATTCGGCCAGGGGGCCCTCATAGCGAACGTGCAACGGTTCCTCTGGCAAAAGCTCAAGCCCCTGTTCACCCGCCGCATCTTGAGCAACCCGCTGCGCAACTGCACGCACAGCCTTAAAAAACGAGGTTGGCGGACCTTCAACCAAGTCTTCGGAAGGCAAATCGGGCATGAATCGGACCCACTGGCGGGCACCATCGGCAAACCGGACTTCTCCAATAAACGCCCCCCTCTGGACATCCTTGGGCAACCTGGCGAGCGCATCAACTACATCCTCTTGGTTGTGTCCAACGGCGGCCAGATCAATGTTGTCGGTCCACTGACTGAACGAACAAAGGCCGCCATAGAAAAACTGCAATTTCTGAGGCTTTTGCAGGTCCGCAGGCGCGGGATTGAAACGCGCGATCACGAAATATCGGGCAGGACTTTCAGGCGGGTTCATAATTGTCGTTGAAATTGAGGATTGCGTTGCGGATTTCAAACCTTGCTTCACGTCGATCTTTGCGCCCGGCGTCAAGCCTAACCAAGCGCCCTTGCACCCGGTCCGCCCGATGATACTGGGCACGCAATGCGCGCGATTGAGAGCGCCGGGCCTTGTCGGATTTATTCCAGTCTTGCATAATCCGCCTTCCAAGAGTTGCTTGTTATACAGTCTCCCAACCTTCGGCCTGCCGGGCTTGGCGCTTGGCCAAACGCTTTTCCCAAACGCCTAGGGACAGCATTTCGACCGGGCGGCACGCTCCCGCGGAAAAGCCGCCAATGGGCGACAAGCCGTTCCGGTGGTCCGGTTCAAAACCGTTAAAGATGCGGGCCCGCCGCAGAACGGCGTTTTCGCCCCGGGCAATCGCGGCCATTTCGGCGCGGCTGGCCACAAGATGGTTGCGGCGGAAACCGAGGTTGGCGCCGACCGCGCCACCAGCCATGGAAACAGCCATTTGATCGGCGCCCAGAGGATTTCGATTTTCAGATTTCATTTGCTGTTTGTTGTTTCAACGTTTCACTGGCCTGGGGAAAATATACACCACTTTTCGGCGTGTGCAAATCTTTTCTCGAATTATTTCAGGGCGGTCTGGCCACCCCAAAAACAGGACTCCAAAGATGATCAGCAGGCACCTCATAAATCAGTGCCAAGAGTCCCGAAGTGGCTTACAGACCCTTCCGTTAACCCGGTCGCCTTCAATCTCCATTAGCTCCCGGTTAGCCTCTGCGAAAGCCCATTGTTCTTTAGTCCAGTGCGCTCCCGGCGAAAACATTTCATCCAACTTCGCCCGTAATTGTGCCTTCCGTTTTTCTTCCCGCCCCTGCTTTTCCAGTTCAAGCTTTTTCTGAAATTCCCCGTCCTGGGAATTACTTTGCCAGCCCAACATAAAGACGACCACAAACAAAACCACCAGAGCAGAAGTAGGCACAAACATAAGAGTCCTCTAAGTTCGGTCGTTGACCGTCTCTGCACACAAGCCACAAAAACGCGGGTTCGTCATTGGATCACCCTCGAACTTTCGCCGACACCGTTGGCAATAGAAGAAAAACACCATGGAACCGGGGGAGATACCTTGTCCTTCTGAGAGGGACGGTTTGGCGGTAAAGCTTCCTTCCACGCAGGACGCCGGTGAAGATTGAACGGTCCGGCGGTCCGCCGGTGCCAGGGGCACCAGGAAGCCGACCGGCATTTCTGGGGGGCACGCTGGCGCATCGAAAGGGGCCTCTGCGGGGCAAAGGGGCACCTCCGGGGGAAACGGTGTCCTAGGGCCCTTGCGGCTCACGCGGCACCTCCGGCTTTTGCGTAGGACTTGCGGAGAGCCTCTGCGCTGAAGGGTCCCATCGCGCAGGGGGAATCATCGAACTTGACCCACCAGCCCGGCAGGGACCGGTAAACCCAACCTAACGGAGTAATCCCGCTTTGGATCTCGCACCGCAACGAAGCCAGCCCAAACTTCAGCTCGGCTCGAATAGCTTTGCTGACCACCCAAAAGGGCCCGTAATTTCTGCGCTGTGTAACGATTCTCATAGATCAGACATAAACTCTGTCAGGAAAATCTCGGAGAGTAGAACCTCAACACGATGGGAAGCACGCCCGGGCGTTCGGGGTAAACCTGGGCAAACAACTCCGCCCCTTCCGGGGCTGGTTCATCTTGCCGGCGGACAAACCAAGGATTGAACTTTCCCGAGGTGAAAGCCTGAGAGCAATCCGGAGCGCCGACGTAAACCGCCATGACGCAACCGTGCCCTGTTTGGTTGGCGCGCTTTTGGGCGTTTAGCATGGCTGCCCCCCTTGCTGGGTTCATTTGATCGGACAAGTCGATTTGTGAATTCATAGATTTAAGACCAACTGGTTGTCGTGAACGAAACCGGAAAACATTTGGGCCCCGATGACTGATTCCCACCCTGCCGAACGCCAGGCGCTCCCGCCTTTGGGCCCCACCGCTTCAACTGTGCAGGGCCGGGCGACTCTGGCCACCCAAAAGGCCAACCAATAGTCGGCGGCCTCTTCGGGGCTGCTGGCAATGACGACCGCCTCTTCTTCGTGCTGCCAGAGCGAATCAACTCCTGCATCCATGCCGCCCCATTCAGCGCGCACGGGCACGCGATAGGCGGGCTTGCCCTTGACGCGCAGGCCACAACGAATCGCGCGGCGGCGGCAAGCAAAGGAGGACGGCAGGCGGCTAAAAGCTTGGGCGTAGGAGGGCATGGCATCAATACAGGTTGTTCTTCCATTTGACGCGAAGCGCCAGACAAAGCCGCCCATCAACAACAGTCCGTGTCACCCAAGCTCTGCTGACGAGCGCCGGCCGGCAATACTGCAATGGGCCACGGCGACTTCCTGTAAATTCCACCTCGGCCAAAGCCTTAGAAAATACCGGGCGCTCAAATCCGATGTAGGGAAGCGCGCCGCAGAGTTTGCGGGCTTGCCAAGGGGAGAGCCGGAAATACGAATTGTCGATCAGAAAAAGCTTCATTATTCGACCTTTCAAAGCCCACCATCGGCCAGGACCAGCGCCAGTGAAACCAGAACTGAGGCGACCGACAACAGGAACGCAGCAAACCACAAGCTGTCAATCAAGCCCATGTATTTGGCGTAAAAGTCAACCAAGCGGTCAAGGATGTTTCTCATATTGTTGGATGGTTAGTCAAGGATACCAAATCCGGAGCGCCGACACCGCGGGTTGGCGGCGTATCGCCCCCAGCCGTTGATCTTGTCTTGCGAAGCCTCAGCCCTAAACAACTGGCGCCGTAACCGGACGAGCCTCAGCCTGGCGCTGGCGCGGCCGGCGTGCTTCAAAGCCGACGCATAGAAATTCCCGGCAATGGTGACTGAGAAGGCGGCGCGTTCAATGAGGTCAGGTTTCATTGTGTGGAGTGGTAAATTGAAATTCAGAACTTGCCCAGCATAACCTGCACAGCCAGGAACAGGCCAAACCCAAAAGCAGGGACGCTCACGAAAAGCTCGAACACCGCCTGCTCGAATTTGACCGGGTCCACGGGGGCGTTTACAGATTCAATGACTCGCTGGGCGATCCGTTTCACGCTGACAATCTACACCTTGCCTGGCGGCGCGCAACCGGTTTTATGCCTTCCGCTCAAGTTTCAATGCGGCCTTCTCTTTCGCATCAAATCGACTTATCGCCTTCTTCACAGTCTGCAAATCTGTGAAGGCTCCCATGTAGCCTTCCAAAAAATCCGCAGCTTCCTTGACAGCCTCTTTTTCTCCGGTGGTCAAAAAGCTCACGGTGCTAAATGGGTCGCGCAGCACTATCAGCAATGACTTCAAATGCTCCCATCGGCCAAACGTGTCAACGGGAACCTCATGCTCAACATACTTGACAAGCCTCCCGACGGCGCCGTGCCTGTGTTCCCATAGACGAAAGTTTCTGAGACTTTCAGAAGCTTCCACGCTGTATTGCCCCTCAGCTCGCCGGGCGTCCTCGTGAGTCAGCCACCGCCGGGGCCTTCCACGACGGGGACCTGCACAGTCCAAAGCAGGCTGGCCGTAGCGCGCAGCCTCAGCATTGTAGTCACCGACCGCTTCCCCCTCCCTCGCATATAGAGCTACAAGTCGTTTGTGGCCGGAGACGCGGCTTGCCCGGCATTTCTCAACTTCGGCGACAAGCGCCAACAGCATATCGGCAGCCTCTTCTGTCAACTCTAGTTTAGGTTCAATCATAGTTCGCCTTTCAATAAGGTCTTGCCCCTAACCTGCGGATGCAAAGAACCGCCGTCAAGGTTATTCCACGTCCTTTTTGCTGAAGAGACCGGCAATGCGTTAGCAGTCAACAACTTGTCTTCAGAATAATAAAGACGCAATAGGAATTTGGCTCCTTTTTGATGAAGAGACCGGCAATGCGTTAGCAGTCAACAACTTGTCTTCAGAATAATAAAGACGCAATGGTTTCCTGGCCAAAATTCTATACAAGAACATGCGATTAATCAATAGAAGCACTATACTATTTCTATATTCTAAAAAGGGGAAGTTTATGTATAGAGTTTTGGCTTGGAAACCATTGCGTCATAAAGAAAAATCTTGGTAGGTTGTTAGCTACTAACGCATTGCTGATTTTTCTTCTCGCCTTTTTGCTGAACTTTCAGTGTTTTTGAAGCCTCTTCACCTGTGCCCAGGGACCACTTCGACGGTGTTTTTGGGCTGTTTCGACGGTCCGACGGTGTTTCGGGACCATTTCGACTTGGAAGACCACTTCGACGGTCCGACGGTGTTTCGGGACCATTTCGACTTGGAAGACCACTTCGACGGTCCGACGGTGCCCAGGGACCGGAACGGCGGTCCGACGGTGTTTTTGGGGCTGTTTCGACGGTCCGACGGTGCCCTTGCTTAAGTTGGCCTACTTGACTGCGCGGTCAGCCGAAACGGCGGTCCGGCGATGCTGCCCACCAATTATTCATAGGGCCGTGCTGGTTTGCAGGAGGGCAAGTTCTAGGCTGTGCACGCGGCGGCGAGAGTGGATGGAGAACTCTTCCCCGGCGGTGGCCCGCCAGCCAAGTCGTTGGAGGAGGTAACGGAGTCGCTCGTTGCGGCTCCATTGTAGCCTCTCGGCCCTGGGGACTAGAACTGGTTTAGAAATCTTCATTGTGGTTAGAATACCATTTCCCAATGCGGACCATCGGCTCGCGCGCGGCAGACTGGCGGGGCGACGTATAGATAAGGGCGGGCCTGGGCAGGAAGGCGCTTGTAGTTTTTCCACTTTAGAGTTGAGCCATCGACACCATCAAACAGGCGCACGGCCACGCCCGGATTGTGCTGGGGAAACCGGTCGCGATACATTATGCAATTCCTCGCGCTTGCGACTGAGATTGCCCAGAGCCGGGCAAGTGCTTTTGGACGGGTGACGTGGAGCAAGACTTTGAATCGTGGGACATTCATACGGGCATAATATGCCACGTTCGCCGGGGTTGCGCAACTGGTTTTGATGATTTTTCTACTTTTTGTTGGTAATATGTTGGGTTACAGGAATTTAGATCGAATTGATATAAAAGGCCCTGGCTGCCACGCTGGCGCGTCGGGCCCGGGCTTGGCTACCGTCACGGCGGCCTTTTCGACTCAAATAGATAAGTGGTTGCGTCTTATGGTTTTAGTGTTGGGAGGTGTCCTGGTCAAGACACAGCATCAAAACGTCAGGGCTTGGCGGCCAGAGGCCTTGTTTTTGGGCTGGCGAGGGGCTGGTGGGCTTCGCGGAGCGGATTCATGCCAAGCTTGTCGTGACTAGGCAAATCGGGGGCAGAATGAGCTTGAACCTCTACTAGTTCAGTAGAGTATTCAACCGGGACAACCTGTCACAGTGGGACATTCTGTCACAGTGGGACATTCTGTCACAGTGGGACATTCTGTCACAGTGGGACATTCTGTCACAGTGGGACATTCTGTCACAGTGGGACATTCTGTCACAGTGGGACATTCTGTCACAGTGGGACATTC
>Ga0315284_10001199_pt1 | contig 36689 bp, 68 predicted proteins | sample YL17G09_16_MG_FD_203696 | JGI IMG/M metagenome (GOLD analysis project Ga0315284, IMG submission 203696) | Sediment microbial communities from Yellowstone Lake, YNP, Wyoming, USA - YL17G09_16 | ecosystem: Environmental > Aquatic > Freshwater > Lake > Sediment | place: USA: Wyoming | collected...
CGGTGTCCTTGATGTTCACGGCTGTTGCCTCCGTTCCAGCACATAGTCGGAGCATTCATGGAGCGGGCACACCGACCGAGCGTGGCAGTCCTGTGGATAATTGGGCACGCAGCGCTTGTTGCAGGTGTAGAACGCCTGACAGTTCCTACAACAGACAGGCATTGAATTCGCCCTCCGCAAGCGATAACAGAAAATCGAGTTCGTTCTTGGCGAGAACCCGGCACTCGGGGCAGTCGGCGTGGAGCGTGAGGTCGTGCCACTGATTGTGCTCCAGCCAGTGATGGGTCCACCAGTCGTGGTACGGCGTGCCCTCGCAAAGCGCCTTGCCCGTGCGCCGATATATCGGGCATCGGGCGCACCTGCCCTCTCGATACAGGCTGCACAGGGGGCAGTTCTCCGGCCCCTCATCGACTGCAAAGCCTTCCAAGTGTAGAATGTCCAGCCACTTGAGCGCGCTGTTCGCCAGTGCCGCTTGCGCCTCGTCCCCATCGTAGCAGAACCGCCGGTCTTTGACGAGCGAGATGATTACATTCTCGGGATGAACCTCGAACATCCCATACATGAACATTCCATGAACGTGCGTTCTCATCCACTCATGGGCCTTCTCCACGGTCTCGACGATGCGCCCCTTCCGGCAGTACGGGCATATCACCCGATATTTTATCCTCGGCTGCATCAGGGCCCGACGAAGCTTTGACCGTCGGGGCCCCGGCTTCGCATTGGATAGCTTCAGCTTATCGTAGGTGTCCCCGCACGCCTCGCAGGCGGCCTCGGTTATCATATTGTAGTTGCCGCCGTACCTGCGGACGAACAGATAGACCGAGCCGGGAGCGATTGCGCCCTCGCAGTGCTTGCATGTATATCCTCGCGTTGCCCGCTTCCATTGCCGGTACATTGTCCTCGGGCATCTACATGGCGTTTAGGCTATAAATACCTTATCCCAACGCTTTAAATATACTCCAAGAGGACGGCCGAGAGCAAACACAGCTTGCACTTGCCCTCTCGACATCGATTGCACCGCCACGGCCGTATGCGTTCTTCAAACAGGAACTCGTGCAAGAACTCGTGGAATATCGTTTCTCGAAGCACGAGCGCAAACAGGAGTTCCTTGTTTCCCTGCGGCCACGCCCTCATCTCGGGGTCGGGATGACGCGTAATCCATGTGTGCCAGATACGGGCGGGGTTCAGTAGGATTGTCCGGCGCTTCCAATGGCAGTACCCGAACCACTTGGCATTCTTCCGGAGCACGACCCGAAGCTCGTACATCTGGGGTCCATACTAAACAGGCTTCTGCTCGGGTTCAGAGGCAAATTCGCAGACGATATTTAGGATAGTGTCCATCTTGAACGCATCTACGGAATTTGGAACGACCCACCGCACTTCTACGGTTCGGTCTTTGTGATTGACGGACACGATTTGGCCGAGTTCACTGCCCATCAACACGGGGCACCTGAAATACACTCCCGCCCTGATATTAGCAATATCCATCTTATCCACCAGCCATACTAAACGGTCATCGAACTCCTTATGGTTCAACCTTGGTATTCCAATCTAAGGTGCAACAACCAACCTTGTTTAGATGAATCTTGGGTGCCGTGCAACCACCCTTTCCATCGTTAAATTTACAGGCCGTTTTCCGGTCACAAGAAATTTTCGGCTCTTCCCTGTATTTGGCCGTGTCTTTTATCTCGGTTGTCAACGCCATTGTCATCAATGCCTCCTTTTATGACTTAACCTTTAGCCCCGCCTCTTTGAGCATTTCGATAAAGGCGTATTCTCTCAGCACCATTATCGGTCTTTCGAAATGACCGCTCTCAAAGAATATGTAACATATATCATCAAATCCGGCCCCCGATGCGCCCTTCACTTTTCTGATTCGTATTTCTGTCATGTTTCATTCGCCCCGTCGTCCGGGAACGACACGCCCGGATATTCCATGATATTGATGAAGCACTTGGAGCATATGGTGTCGCCCCACGAGTCCTTCGATATCGGCGCGTGACAGCACGGAGATACTTTCGCCACGCTCAGTCCCTCGTCCCGCCGTCGCTCATCGTGACATGGCTAATCGTGGTTCGCTGGCCCGACTGGAACATGCGGTGCGTCTGGAGGATTTGAATCAACGCTTCTTCCTCGGCGTCCGTCAGGTTGGGAATCACGATGTTCTCCATCTTGCCGCTCTCGCGCCAGAACATCATCAGGCGGTCGGTGCCTTTCTCGTCGGTCTCCAACGCCCAATAGCGATTCGAACTTTCGCCCGTCTTCATCACCTCTACGGCTTCTCTGTACATATCATCCCTTGTGGCACTTGCATCCGCATATCCCGTGATTGACTATCTCGCCCGCCTTGTTCCGGTACAGGCGCTGCGTGAAGTTGGGTACTTCCTTGTCCTCGCACGCGCAGCACGGCTTCGGAGCAGCCTTGGCCCTCGGGGGTGGGTCGAGAGCGTCCGCCACGCACTGTATCATCGAGACGGCCTCAAGGTGGTCGCTAACCATGGCACGCGCCCCTATGATATGTATCCTCTGCGCTGCCCCCCGCAGTTGGGATGCCATTGCCATCCTTCGTAGCTTGTCCATGCTCACACGTCCGTTTCGCATCACTAACTCTCATCTGGGTCCACTTGGACGGTCTTTCCCTCAAACCCGCATTTCTTTGCGGTCTCTGGGTCGAAGTAGAGTCGGACGACGCAGGGGGCACCTTGGACGAGTCGGGCGAAGTTTGTGGCCTTCTCCTTGTCGGCAAACACCTTAACGGCCAGTATGTCCCCTTCACTCAGGTAGACGATACCCAGCCCGCCCAACTTGACTTCGGTTACCTCCATCATGTCATCACGTCCGTTTTGCATCACAAAATGACTTGGTTCCCGACCTTCTGGTAGAGTGTTCCCGACCTGATATGCATGCTCTTGCTGAGTATATCCAACATCCAGACCCATTCCCTTTCGGTGAGGCGCACATTCATTGTTTTCTTATCGCTCGGCTCCCTTCCTTTTATCATATCATCCCTCCACGTTTGTCCGTTTCTCTTTATTTTCCGAACTTCGCATCGGCCTCTTTCCGGCGCTCCTCGGCCTTTCTTTTCAGGTCGGTCGCAATGCTCCGGAGCGTGATAGCGTTCCCGTCGTGGCCCATCTCGAACTGCGCCACGGCGAGCTTTGAAAGCATTCCGGACGCTTCCTCCAGCCCCGCCATCTGCCCGATGTAGAATGACCTGTTCAGCCGCCGTTCCAGTTCCGGGTCGTCGTCGTCCATGTTATCCCACCTCGTGAAACTCGTCGTCGCTCGGCTCCTCGATACGAGGCCCGATTTTATAGTTCTTGCCCAGCCACTTGTACCCGGAGCCCTTGATGATGTCGTAGATGACTTTATCGCCCGTTTCCTTGCGCTGGAGCCAGCGACGGCCCGCAGTCATGTCCCCCAGCGGGTGAAGCTCACAGGCTGTGTGGAGACAGTCATCGAACAGTATGGGCGGCTTGATGAACGGGCACACATCGAACTTCCACGGCTTGAAGTCCAGCCCGCCGGGACATTTGTCGGTTCCAATCGATTTCCAAATCGGATGGCACCATTCTGCCCCAGCGTAGCCTCGCTTGGCGCAGTTCTGTCGCTCGCAGTTGGTACAGTCGCCAGCGGTCTCGACGGGGTCGGGGCTAACACCACTCTCAAGTGTAGGCCTAGCTGTGGACTGCTTCGCACCGCTCCCCGATGCCGCCGCAGGCGACTTGAAATCTCGCATGTGCTCCGCCCATTCCTTGGGCGAGTAGTAAAAGAACGGCAGCACCTCGAAACAGTGCGCACACCTCATTTCTGTCTCGTTATCGTTCAGCCACACCACAGCGAACGACGGGTGCGGGCAACGCGCTTCGGGGGCGGGGTCTTGGTGCATACATGTCTCTTTGCATAAATCTGGAGTTGGACAATAATGGAATATGCACTCGGGGCGAGAGAATACTTTGTGGCCATCCGACTTTTCGGGGGGTGTTAGAGGCAGATGGTTTCCTTTATTCGGGTCGGTGTCTGCGTATGGTTTCCCGTCACCGATGGGCACGACTATTATCTCATGTAATTGTACGTCTGGTGTAAAATATTCATTCTTTATTCTTTCTGCGGATTTACCCACCGGCGTTTCGGGGGGTGGGGTTGGAGTTGAACCAACTTCGTCGCTGGCCGTCCCCGCGCTGGGCTCCACCGTCCCTTTCCCGTCGCCGGAGGGCTTATTACAATACCAACAGTGCCTCGCACCTTCGCCATGAGAGTGTCCGTCAGACCCACCATTATAATGTTGAAGTCTCTCCCTTACTATCTGTCCGCAATGTGGACATTTTATGACACCCTCCCACGTTTCGGGGGCGGGCGTGGTTGTGACATCGAACTGATAGTCGAGCCATTTCAGTTCTTTCCAGTCTCCGGAGGGCTTCGCTGGTGCGCCGGGACGGGTCGCCAGCACCCCGCCTGAAGCTCCTTCACCCGGCGGTGTCTCAGGGAGAGCGTGAGGCTTTCCGCCATCTGGCGGCTTGTAAAAGCCGCAGTGCGTCTCGCAGAAATAGTGATTGTAGAACCAGCACTCCTTGCAGTGCTCGTTGTTAAAGGACGCTTCACCGCTCATCCTGCAATCTCCCACGAGTTTTCAGGGCCATTATGGCCGCCATGAACACGAGCATTTCCTCGCTTCTTGGGAACGCCCGCCGGAGCGTCCTCCCGCACTTCCGGCACTTGCCCTGCACCATGTCCATGGTCGGCATCCCCGGCATCGGCTCGTGCTTGACGATTGAGTACTGGTCGGAACCCGTCCAGCCATGCGTCGGGCACGGCATCGGCAAGTCCCCGGCCTCGTAGCACTTCATAGCGTCCCCAGAGGCTTTGTCGTCCACGAGCTTGAGAACCCCGCTCTGCTCTCGGGTCTTGTCCGCTACCTCGGTCTTGAGTGCTTCCAGCTTGCGCAGTATATCGGCCTTTTCCTCTAGCGAACGCTTCGACCATCGGCTCATTGCTTCGCCTCCGATGACCCTGTATCACGCTATGGATATTTAAGCCTTTCACACCCGTGGATATGCCGTCGCTATTATGAACGGCCCGCAGGCCGGACATTCCCAGCGGCTCAGCCAGTGCTTCTCGCCGTACAGCACGACCGTGTCGCCAGCGCCCCGGAAATTATCGACCCTGAGCGGCAACGAGCAGTTATGGCAGCACGGTATCACGCCGAGACTCCGGACCTTGTGCTTGTTCTCAGTAAGTATCTTCCACATCGGCATTCTCCGTCGGACATGAGGGGCCAACTGGTCGCCTTCCCGAAACACATGCACCTTCGCAATATCCTTGCCGCCGTATCGGATATACGCGCCCCCACCGCCGTCCACAAAGGTCTCGTTCGGGCACTTGCACTGCTGGAAATCGTGTACCGACTTGCTGACGAGCTTAACGCCACATTCGCGACACATCACCATTGGCAGCACACGCGCCTTTTTCGACATGTCACTCACCTCGGCGGGAATGTTGGTGCCAGCGGGGTCGTCGGAGCCGGGTGGCACCGCTCAAGGAGCTTCTGGAACTCGCGCTCGTTGGCCTCGACCTTGAGTTGCTTTTCTCGGTCGGCGAGCTTCCGCTCCCACTTGGTCTTGTTGGGCACGTACTCGAACTGCACCGTCCGCAGGCACTTGCCACAGACGAGCACCATGGTCGATAGTCGAGTTGGCTTGCCCACAACGAAGAACATCCCGTGCTGACATGCTGGCGGCTTTGGCGTTTCATCGGTCATTCCTGTTCCTCCCCATCCTTATATAAACGGGCCGGAGAGCGGCTAAAAGTTGTTGGAGGCAACGATGGCAAGCCCCCCGACCCGTGCGCCGACCTCCGGCGCTGAGCTATAGTCATTCTTCCTCCGTGGTTTGTATGCACTTCCATGGCTGGTCGATGATGACAATCATCTCCCCATCACCCGGCGGCTTGACCGGACAGGTGGCGCACCCGATATGTCCCTCGCAATGGTCGAGATTGACATCAGACATGGCCGCCATCACTCTCGCTGTCGGCTGCATGTTCGGTGGTGCTAAATGCCGGAAGTACGCCTCCCGACACCGATGCCGAACCCGTTCCTCGTGCTCTGCGATGATTCGCTTGCCCTGTTCGTCCATGCTCAATCACTCCGTAGCATTGTTTTTATCGTGCCCGACCGGCAGTGCCCGGCCATCTGGATGAGCCACATCCCGATGTCTTCGAGATGGTCGGACTTTATCCCCGGCACCATGATGTGCTTGCGGAACCGGAGGCTCACGCTGTATGAGTAGAAGCCGTCCTTGTTCCTGTAACTCTTGACCACCGGTCGTCCGATGCCCATCATTTCACCAGCCTTTCCAGCCGCTCCGCGAGTTCCGCCGCCATGACCAGCATCTTGCCGTACAGGTGCGCGTACTCGGGCGGTAAGTTTCCCCTGCACGACCAGTTGACCGTTGCGGGCCGCCACTGCTCTTGGGCCACGGGCATGCCCGTTATCGCCTTGTCCTTCCAGACATCGACGCTCAGCGGGACATCGCCAGCTTGAGCCACGACCCGATAGGCTTTCGTCTCCGGCTGGTCAGCGTCCATCACGATGCCGATGCCCAAGACGCTTTCGAACCCTTGACAGCCCCTGCCCTCGCGGTGCGCTTCCTGCCTCACGCACCCGCGAAACTCAAGCTTGCAGTCCGAGCACTTGGCCATGCCAAGCTCGATGAGCGTCTCACGCGCCTGCTGCTCCATCGTCATCTGCTTGCTCCCACCTGCGTTCAAGCACCCGCCCTTCATGCCGTCGCCTCCATGACATCCCGTATTGCGTTATGGGTATAAATAGTTTGCCTTATTTGGACGGCTGACGCTTCGCCGCTGCTAAGCTCATCTTGGCCGCTAGATATTCTGAAAGCGTGTGCTGGAGCGGTGCCGGGTCGTCTCGTGGAACAATAGGAGCTTGGGAAGCCCCCGCTCGCTTCAACTCGTCCCGCTCCTTCTCGGCCTGCGTGAGCGCGTGCTCCAATGCCTCGGCGTCCGTCCCGTCCAGCGACATTCGCTTCCGGCACGCCTCGCGAACCGTGAGGTCAGGCGTCTCAGGGGCGTGCGTCTCGGGCCCGAATAGACAGACTTGGCACGCGTTGCTCTCCGGCTCGTACTGATGCCCGCAGGCAGTCTGGCAGTGCTGCTCCCTGATATGGGCCAGCAACGCCTCGACCTTCCGGGTCTGGCCCTTGTACCATTCCTTCGAGTTGGTCGCTTTCAGCAACTCACTTTCGATGTGGGCGATGTTTTGCCCGTCGCTAACCGCCAGTTCCTCAAGTGTTTCGACCCGCCTGTGCTCTGCGCCCAGCATGGCCTGTAGATTGAATATCTGAGCGTCAGCGTTCTCGTAGCCTTTGTTTGTGTTGCCCAGCCCAGCCTCAAGCTCGGCGATGCGGTCGGCCTGTGTCTTGATAGACGGCTCCCAAAACGCTCGGTGCGCTTCGAGCTGGTCGCGTCGCGCCTCCGCCGCCGCAAGCCGGGCCTCGGCGTCTCGCTCAGCGTCCTTTGCGTGATTGCACTCGGCGCGCATAGCATCACGGAGGTTCTCCGCCGCCGCAAGCTTCTCGTTCAGAAACTTCATCTCGGCATGGTCGTCCGTGCGTTCCTGTTCGAGCGAGGCGATGCGGTCTCTCGACCGTTCCCATGCCGCGTTCTCTGGATTGCAACCATCGCAGCGTTCCCTGTATCGCTGCTCCGCCGCCGTCATCCTCTGCCTGTATTGTTCGGTTTCAGCAAGTCGCCCTAATGCTCGTTCCTCCGCCGCCGCAAGCTGGGCTTCGAGCGAGGCGATGCGAGCGTACTGAGCCTCACGGTCTTTGTAGATTTTCTGAGCAGTATCGTACCACTCATTGCGTACTTCGACCGCCGCCGCAAGCTGCTGTTCGAGCGAGGCGATGCGCTTCAGCATATATTCGGTGCGTTGAAGGCTCCCCTCGTCGCAAGCCGCCTCCGCCGCCGCAAGCTTCTCGTTCAGAAACTTCATCTCGGCATGGTCGTCCGTGCGTTCCTGTTCGAGCGAGGCGATGCGCTTGCTGGAGCGGTCTCTCACATCCTCGTAAGCCGCTGTAGCCGCCGCAAGCCGGGCTTTAAACGCCTTGCACCGGGCGTCTAAATCGAGCATGTCTTTATGGACAGCTTTCAGCGCCGCCTCGGCCAGTGCTGCGCTGATATACGGCCCGTCTATGCCATGAGAGTGTGTCTGTTTCCACTCCATCCTCACCGGCTCGGATTGTACCGGCCCCGGCGTAATGAACTCTAGACAACCGCACCCGCCGTAACTACACGGGCCGGTTTCCTCGTGGTGAAAGTCGAACCCATGCCCGCAATAAGCGCAGGCTTCTACTTCGATGCACTTGTGGCCCTCGGGAGCGACCCGGTCCTTCTTCTGCATCACGCCGGGGTCGTTCGCGGCCTTCCAACACGAGAAGTCCCCGCACAGGAAACATATTCTGACTTGGTTTCCGGGCCCGTTGTTCGTTTTCCGGACTGGCCCTGCAAAGCATGTCTCGCAGGATTTGCCCTCCGGGGGCTTCGCCTTGTCAAACCTGCCCTGCGCCTTTTGCTCGCAGTAATGACAGACATTATCGCACAAGTCGCATACTCTATGCCCACATACTGGACATTTGCCCCGATGTATCATTTCTTTCCCCCCTTGGCTTTCGCCCATCGCTCCGCTGGCGTTGGTGCCGGTGGAACCCACGCCTTGCCCTTCGTCGGTGCTACACAGTAGCTCGCATGCTCGCAATCGAGGCACCCGCAGCCCGGATGATGGCACTCGATGACCCGCGTGCCGACCTTGCCCTTGACCTTGGGCTCATCGGCGGAATCCTCGACTTCCTCAGCGTCGTCGGTGCTTTCGGACATTATTGTTTCCTGTTCAGTCTTTTGCAAGACTGCTGCCGATGTATATCAGCACGACCATAAACACCAGCAGCAAGGATGTCGCAAACCATTCCACGAGACCGTACGCGATACCCACCTTGAACAGCGTGTTCAGCAGCCATATGAAGAGCAAGGGCCCTCCGATAAATACTGCTATCACTCCGGCCAACAACATCACTGCCACGAACCCGTCTGTATCCATGTCATTTCCTCCCGTTTTCTTTCGCCTGTTCGACCTATCCGGCCTTCGACCGTACTCGCTGCCCACCAGCGTCCTGCCCCCGTCGTCCGGGTCGCCCGATGCGCTGGCGAGCGTTTTCTTCTGTTTGGTGTCCTGTTTCATCATCAATGGAGCCATCATGAGACTCGCCTCTCGCGGCGAACATACTCGCTCCACTCTTTAAAATCCTTCTTGCCATGTGTGGCAACGAAGCTCTTGCACTCCCACCCGCCGTCTAGATATGTTTTCACTTCGCCGTCGCACCCTTCGGATTCGCACGGGTCGTCCCGGCACGGGCAGAGCAGACCGGGGTCATGGGTCTCCTCGTCCTTGGCGAACCACGCGCGAGCGCACTCATCGGAGCAGAAATCCTTGCGCTCCGTGTCGTGAATTGAGCCGAAGCCAAACACGACCGTGATGGGCATGAATGGGTCTTTGTCCGTTGTGTGCCACTTGCATTGGTCGCAGATGAACCTGACCTTCTCAGGGGCCACGACCATCTTCGTCATGCTCAGACCTCGCACGGCAGTACCCGCACACTTCTCGGAACCCGCGCCTTTTTTGCCCGCTTCTGGAAGTCCCCGTATGCGGCGACCTTTATCTTCCAGCTTTCCCAGTGCCCTGCGTGGCTCCCCCTGCCGACGAACGGCCCGTTGCCTGCCCATAGCCTATATCTCGTCATTTCTTCTCCCCCTTCGGCCTGAAGTACATCGTGTACACGACATCGTCCCGGCCCTCGAAATCCTTGAGCAGTTCCTTGAGGTCGCCAACGCCCAGCACGGTGTCCTCGCTGTGGACATCGCAATCTATCGGAAACACGCCCCAGCATAGCTCGTACCCATTGGGGATGTGAATGCAGCACGCCGCCGTCTGGTTCCTCAGTATGTTCGTGATATTGACCGCGGTGCGCGCCGCAACCATATCCCGAATCTTGCGACCCACTCTGGCTCGGCTCATTTATTTATCCCCCCAACAAGGAACCCGGATGAATAAGCCTTTATAAAATGACTGCACTTCAAGCATATACGATGGCCGGGCATAAGGTGAGTTCCTGCCACCTCATAATACTCTCCTGCGGGTATCGAGACCATCTTTTCCGTACATTTTGGACACTTACCGATGAGATGCTCTGGATATACACTCGCTATACTCACGAACTCCAGCCATGTCTTTACTTGCCCCTGTGGGAATGCCATGTGCTCCCCCCTACTTGTACTTTTCAAGGTACTCGTCACTGACAATCTTGAGTTGAACCCGCCCTATGGCCTTCTCCCATCGCTCCGTGACAGGCTTTACCACGACACCCTCTCTAATGTGGTTGGCTCCGGGCATAGTGCTCGGGCCGTTGCTCAGAGCCTTCATGGCGGCCTCATTATAAGGCCCCCTGAACAGCACGGGCACCCAGTCGAGGCAGAACCCGTCCGTGAGCTTCCGAGCCTCGTCATGGGCAAGGAAAGCCCCTTTAACGCCATCGTAGAGGTCGAACACGGCCAGCCGGAACTCGCCTTGCTTGACCCCGTACTTGAGGTTCTGGATGTCCCCGTAGAGTTCCCCGTACAGCACAATGTTCGGATGCGCTACGCAGAACTCCACTATGCCCTTGTAGACCAGCGTGGCCTTCCACCATAGGTTCAGGGGGTCTTCGGCACACCACTGATTGTGCGACCCGACATGGAGTTTCTCGCCATCGAATACGAAACGCGACGAAGTGCCATGTAATTTTTCGGACCCGACCACTTCCTCGCCGGGCACGAAGAACTCCCGATACCGATGCCAATCCTCGACATCGTACTTCGGGGCCATTATCGTGGCCGGGCCGGGAACGCTGTTCTTATGGCCCATGGTGAGCGTTACCTTCGGCTCCCATCGGGTCACGCCAAGCTGCTCGGCTACATCGTCGCCCTCCTTCGAACCCTCGGGAGCCTTGATGAGCAGGCCCTGAGACACTATGCCCCGGAGCTTCTTGACCCGAATCCGGATGTCCGTCTTGTCCGGGTGGTTCTTGTCGAGCAGGAACGAGAACTCGGGCCGGGCCGCCGACACATTGGAATCAGGTACAATGTATGCCCCGAGGTCGCCGAGCTTGAAATCGCCCTTCCGGACAAGGCACTGATAGCCCCAGACCTTCACCAAGTCGAGCTTGTCCGCGTTCGGGCACGGCTCGATGTGAGATATCACTACCACTTCTACTTTGTGCGTGCTTTTCTTTTCTTCGTCCGACATCGATTCACCTTCTTGCACTCGTTACCAAGCATAAGGTCGAGGACCGAGAGATTGCCTCGTGGTTTTTCATGACGCTTGGCCCGCTTTGCCTCACACTTATCGCACAGCGTAAGCTTCCACACGGCGTCCGGGTCTTGAGCGGACTTCTCCACCCACTGGCCACAATGCTCGCAGATGTGGGATGAGAGACTCTCGGCGAACGATATGGCGTCGAACTGACGGGGCGCGCCCGCGCCGATGTAGAATCGTAAAGACCCGAACTTCTCCTTGATTTGTATGACCTGAACCTGCGGGTCTTTGTTGTTATCGATATTGAACTGAAGATACTCGCAGAGCGCATCAACCAGCGGGAGCCAGCCGTTCCCGACGGCGATACCGAAATGCCATGTCGGCGTGCCGTCTTCGAGATGGAACATCTTCTTGTACTTCGCCATCAGCGCCTTGCGCTTGTCTTGCTCGGTCGCCTTCATGCGTCTCCCTCGTCCTGATAGTCGTCCAGAGTATTTATTCTTTTCGGGGGCGTGGCGGGGGGCCTCGGAGCGACCTTGCGGGGCGTAGCCTTCGCCGTCCCGCCCTTGCTCCAATGCGCTATCCTCGCCCTTGCAATGGCCGCATACTCGGGCATCATCTCGACGCCCACGACCTCGTCCCACCCGGCCAGCACAGCCCCTATCATCTCGGAGCCTACGCCCGCGAAGGGCACGAGTATCCGTCGGGGAGAGTATTTTGTTGGCGGCAACAAAATGGTCGCAAGCCAACGATTGAGCGAGATTGGCTTGACCGTGGGGTGATGATTGGCTACCGGACTACTCGTTCGTTCTTCTTGCGCCCGCCCTTCTCGATTATCTATTGACCGTTCCAATCCATATTCTTGAGCGACGCTGTTTGCTGGAAATTGCTCCAAGCCCGCCTCCCGCTCGCTCCGGCTCGCCTTCGGGCAGTAGCGGAACGGGTCGGTATCGAACAGTCGCTCCGAGACTTCATAATTCCAGTCGGCGTTAAAGAAGAACCGGGAGGCACCGCCTTCGTCGCCGCCATAGTCCTTCTCTACAGCAGTTGTCCCCTGCCGAAATCCGCCCGGCAGGCGAGGAAGCCCGCCCCCATCATGGTCGGGAGATAGCTTGCCGCTTTTTAATATTCCGCTCTGCTCGTTTAGTTTACGCACCGGACATTCCGGCGGGCAACTCCAGTCATCGACCGTTTCCTTGCCGTTCTCGTCGGCGTACTGCGCTACTTCGCCCGACCGTTGGGTTATCGTTCCATATCCCGACGGCGATTCCGTAGTGCCGTTCAGCGGATGCGCTGGCGTGCTATCAATCTGCTTCGTCCCGACCCGCTTGCACTCCGGCGTGTGGCAAAGGCAGAAGTTGGCGGGCCATCTGCCGACACGCTTTTCATTCCCAAGCGCCTTCATGTTATTATCGTTCCATCCTTTGTCGGCTGTAAAGCCCGGAGCAGTGTGTGGAGAATCGTATGCGGCTGTCCCGATACGCCCCCCGTCGATGTTCAGCGCCCCTGCGCCGGTCGCCGTGATGCAGTCTAACGGTCGACCGATATAAGGAGCTTGGAAGACTATAATCGGCTCCGCCGCAGGCTTCATGGCTTGGAGACCGTAACGATGCCCGGCCCACGCTTGAGCTTCTTCGGACATTGGTTGCTCTACTCGTTGGCCTGTCTCGACCATAAACTGTGCTGGCCCGGCACCGAATCCTCGCCCATCTTCGTTATCAGGAGAGCAACCACCCTTGTATTTTCCAGTGTTGGGGCTTTCCGGGTCGAGTGTTCCTTGTGGACAACCTCTCTCCTTTTTGTTTATGGATAAATCGATACGCGTCGCTTTCGGGAATCCCGTGGAGTAGTTCCAACAGAATATTGTCGGATGCAGTATCATTCCCGCGTCCTCGATGGCACACGCCATCCGGTGCCAGCCCCTCGACCCGGCGAACGCCATGCCGAACGCTCCGGGATACAGAACCTTCTTGATTGCCGCCCACGTGCTCGGTTGGAAGGATATGTCGCCGCCGTCCCAAGTCTGGGACATAAAACCTTTGGCCGAACGGTTGTAAACCCCGCCCTTCGCTGGCGCACTTCCCGCCTTCCCGAACCGCTCCGTGATGCTCGTCAGATGATACGGGGGGTCGCATAGAATTGCCGAGAACTGCTCGCCCTCGTGGTTCTTGAGCCACTGGAGAAGCTCGCTCTCGTGAAGCTCGTACCCCATGCGGTCACCCAACGACCGGGGCCTTGACATGCACCGTGTGCTTGAGGCCGGGCAGTATCTCGGTCTGCGCCTCTGGCCCGAGCATATCATGCACCATGAGCGAGACCATAGCGGGCGTGAAATGCTCGTCGAGGCAGAATATCTCGATGTAAGTGGGCTCGCCCTGCGCATCGATGCCGACCCCGACATTGAACCGCTTGTCCGCCTTCACCTGCATGACGAACTGCTCCCAGACCTCCTTGGCTATCATCCGACCACCTCGAACTTTATCACCCACACTAACGGGTTTGGATTCGATTCATCGCCGTTGATTTCGTGGAACGCTTGAAGGAACGCCGCCCGGTCCTCATAGCCTTCTTCCCGAGCATCGCTCTCGCTGACATCGAGCAGCATCTCCCGCCCGATTGCCAGCACCTTCAGGCGCGCAAACGTCGAGCCTTTATCGAACAGCTTCGTCCGGGCCTGATAGACGTTCCCGACCTTTACCCGGCAGTGCTTCCAGACGCGCCGGGTCTGAACCTTGATGCGCCTTTGTATCAGGTCCACATGCTTCGGCTTGAATAGCATTACCATGGTCGTTCCCCCGCTGGTATCCATTCCGGCTTATATCTCGGTCGCTTCGTGAATGGTAATGCGCCTGATGGCCTCGTTCCTATCATATTTTTGCGAGGCCCTCGCTATCGCCGTCGCTCTGTCATCGGCCCGAACGACAAAATACTCATCGAGCACAACCCCGAACACTTCCACGACATACAGCTTGCTCCCCTTCGATTTCGTCATTTTCGTCCCCCGCTCTGTCGCTCCATATCACATTTGGTATATATATACCTTGGCTTGGCTTGCGAAGCATGGGCTTGGCTTGTCGCATTGGCTCGGATTGGACGGGCGTAGGAAAGCGGTATGTTTGGAAAGTCGTGGTGGCGGGGGTTGTTGAGGAGGGGCGAGGGTTGTCGACATGGCTGGGGGCGACCTGAGAGGGCGACGGCTGGGCATGTCGTTAAGGGACGACAGGTTACGGCTTGGCATGTCGTTTCGAGATGAGAGGTCGCGGCTTGGCTTGTCGGCTCGGGAAGGGGGGTCGGGCGTTGGCTGGGCTTGTCTGCGCGGCTCGTGTCTGGATAGAGTGGGCAAGGTTTGTCGGTTGGAGTGGACACGCTTTGGATTGTCGCGTCTGTTTTCCCCTCTATTCAGACATCTATTCTGGATTGTATCTTTCTCTCAACGGTCACGATAGTATCATTCCTATTTGCGCCATGAGCTATCATTAGGATTTCCATTATCTTAAACCCCCATTTCTTTCCAATGCCACCACTATTGAACCCGCAAGATATGACTATCCCTCCCGGCCTCACAACTCTCGAAATTTCTTTCCGGCAACTGCTCATGTGACGATAAAAGTCAGTGTTTCTCTTATAGATATTGCCCTCGTAACACCATTTGGCTTGAACAGGATTGAATGGTGGGTCATATATGGCTCCGACATAGTTCTCAGTATCGAGAGACTTTAGGAATGTGAGTGCATCCTGATGGAATCTGGTTGGCATCTTTTCATCTATATCGTTGGTTGTCTCAGCGGGCGAGGTCTTTCCCGCAAACGGGTCTATCCAACCATGCCCGTCGCCAACATATCGTTTAACCAATTCCATTATAGGTTTCACCTTAAAGGTATATCGATTCGGCATTGCCCAAACCCTTTTTATTTCCATATTCCCCTCTTTTAGGACATCAATTGTCCCATGCCGCAAGACCCCAGAATCCGATGACTGTCGTGGTGATGGTCCCTCCTACCATAGGATAATATCCGTCACCGACGGGAGGCTTTCCCAACATGACATATCCTATGTAGGCCAACCACAATTCTATCAAACAAACTATCGTTGCTATTCCAATCCAGTATTTTGGTTCCATAGTTTTCACATCCTCGGTCTTTTAAGACTTCTTGATGAACATCCCAAGGAACGATTCCGGTACCCCTGCGCCGGTGAACGAATCCGAGTAGTAGTACCCCCGCGCCGGATTCCATACCCATGTCTTACCGCAACGGTCGCACATCATCCCGTCCCTACCCGCCATTTTATGCAAATGGGAATGGTCGCACATCGTTTCACATCCTCGGTCTATTTGGACATCCGCTTCTTTCGAACCCATCGCCCCTCGTTCGGGTCGAAGGCGTAGAATTGTTTGGAATAACTGGTGTTCTTACGAACCCGCTTGATGAGGCGGTCCACATGCCGTTCAGAGTCTTCGAGCCGTTCCTCCAGCCAGTGCGCTCGGTCTATCAACGCTTTCCGAGCCAGACCGTTTAGCCGATTCAACGATATCGCCATGTCCATCGAACCTCCTATATGGCCATCCTTCCTGCGCATTTGCCGCAGATTATGTGCTTTTCGTCATCCGGACCGCAATGGTCGTCTATGTCTTGGAAATACAGTACTTGGCCGCAGGACTCGCACTTAGTGGCGTGCAGGAGCGGATGTCGCTGCGGGCATTTTGTATTTGCCCTTTCATCGTCCTGATAGAATTTCTTGCACTCGAAACAGAAACCGATATTGACCGCCATGCTCATCACGCCTTCTTTGCGAACTCCATGACCTCGAACTTCCCGTTCTCCTGCGAGCGGTCTGCCCCAAGGCCAAGCTCGCTGCCGAACTCGAACAGGTTCCGCAGGACTTCCTCGGTCACCGTCCTGCTCCCGACCTTGAGCTTGAAGCTCATGACCACGTTCTCCGCATAGTCCTTGCGCTTCAGGATGCTCCGAGGCCCAGCGGGGCCGCTCACGTGCCCGACAGTGTCCTCGAATGCGTCCGGCTTGCCCAAGGGCTTGCCGTCGCGATACAGATATATCCGGGAGAAGTCAGAGCCGCCCTCGGCCTTCGGGAACACGGCTCCGCCCAAGCGCGACTTGAGCCCCCGGATGTCCCTCCACATCTCGGACTCCCCAGACGCTTCCTTGAGCATCGCCTTGATTTGCCGAGTCTCGATGTAGATTCCCCGGTCGTCGCTTTTGAACCCTGTCCACATGGCTTCCGCTGTCCGGGCCGCTTCCGCTTCCTCTGGGTCGATGCTCGCCGCTATCTTGGGCGCAAGCTCTGCGACCGCCATAGCGGGCACGCCCTTGCCCTTCAGGAACCCCTCGATAAGTTCCGGGTTCTTCGGAATGCCGCCGTAAATCCGGTTCAGGATTTTCAGCGATACCGAGTATTCCGTCCACATGTCGCTCGCTGGCTCTGGCGCTGGCTCCATTGCCTGCTTTGCTTCTCCCTTCTTCATTTCTTAACCCCCTTCCATTCCTCGTTCCTCTGCTTGTCGATGTTCATTAGAATGAGTTCCGCGTACGCCCGTCGTTCCACGAACACATAGTCCACGGACGATATCTGGCCCTCAACATTGTACTCGCACCGGCACTCGACCACGTAGGCGTACTCGATTCTATACTCGTAAAAGAAAGTGTCGAGGGACTTCCAGTAGTGCGTCTTCACAAACTCAGCCGCTTGTGCGTCATCGGTTGCCGCCGCCTTTCGCTCCATCTGGGCGTCCCAATCTTCGTGGCGGGCGAGCATCTCCTTTTCCTCGTCCGTGAGCTTCCCGTGCTGCTCCGGGGAAAGCTCGATACGGAACCGATATCCGGGATGAACCTCGAACGGCATTATCAGATGAAAATGCTCGGCGATGAACGCCTGCACGGCTTTTTCGACATCGTTCGTCAGATAAATGTTCTGCCGATGCTTCATGCCGATGGCTCCGAATATTCCTTGAGCGTCTTGTGAATGACCGTCCGGGGCTGGGACGGAAGCACCGTCTTGCGTTTGTCCATGGGGAGCGCAATCACGGGGCCCTTATAGATTATTCGTCCATCCGTCATGTGCGAGAGAATCCGGCACGGGAAGTAGAAGAACCGGAAGTACTGGCTCCGGTCTCCGAAGAACGAGTTGGAATGGAACCGCCCGCGCCAGTCGAAGTACCGCTGGAGGTCGAACTCCCGACACAACGGCTCCCATAGGTCTTTGCTCTCTATCTTCTCCAAGTCGGGCCGGTCTGTGAAGATTTTCAGAACGACCTTGTACACGGTCTCCACGATGTCCTTCGGGATGCGATAGGTCGAGATTTGGCCGTTCGGGTAGTACTGCCGAATCTCGTACACATCGCCGTCGTGGAAGATTTCGAGGCTGTCCTTGGCGCTGTGCTTCAAGCCGTATTTCTGAAGCTTGGAGCTTTCGGGGTATGTGAGCACGACATTATACTTGCGAAGTATATTGCGCACCCGGAGCACATCTTCGAGGCGAATATCGAACTTGGTATCTTCGACCCCGATATTGATTGCGTGCTTGAGCGTTAGGTCTGTCAACCAGTCCTTGTCCTTCGACTCCATCCGTTGCAAGAGTTCGTTGGGCACCGGCAGTTCTATCAGAAAATCAATGCTCAGCTTCTTGGGCTTCTCCGGCTTCTTCCCCGCTACTGGCTCGTCCCCCGCCATATCGCTCGCCTGTGAACCCCCTATACACTCGCGGGTATTTATTTCTTTCCCTTGGAGGGTTCGAGCGCCTTGAGATAACTATGGCAGCGCACGACCTTGATGTGCATATTATCGCTGTTGAGATGGTTTGCACTCATGTCGCAGTGCGGTACTGCTCGTACACAGGTATCACATAAGTTCTCGCTCGTCCGCTTCCCAACCTTTTTAGCGCGCTGCATGAGTGTAAGTCAGGTCCATATCGTAGCGCCACGTGATGCCGTGCTTCCGGTTCACACCGAACAGCAACTGCTTCGTGCTGGGCTTGAGCGCCATGCCCTGTATGCTGTATGAATCGTCCGAGATGAATGTCCCGCAGGCCAGAATCTCCATGCCGTTGAACTCCATGCCGTTGCATATAGTGTGGAAGTGCCCGAACATGAAGTATTTCAGGTCGCGGGAGATGCTCGACCGCCATCGCTCGCTGTGGCGAACCCACTGATACACGGGCGTGTTGTAGTAGCTCTTGATTTCAGCCCCGTGACTCAGCATGAACTTGTTGCCCTCGACATCCGCCACGACATAGAAATCGCCCGAGACTGGGAAGTGGAAGTGAACATTCTCGAAGTTCTTGAGCGTGGCTTCGAGCGCCTTGTAGAACACCAAGTCCCAGTTCGTGTGCTTGGCGTTCTGGAAGCTCACGCGCCCGTGATTTCCGGGCACGCAATCGATGTCCACGCGCTTGAAATTCCCAGCGATATTGATGATGAACTTGGAGAACATCGGGATTGCATGCACGAATATCTGGTCGATAACATCGCACTCGACCTCGTAGGCATGGCCGGGATAGATGTTCTCGCCGTCGACGATATCTCCGAGCAGGAACAGCCGGAGCTTCTCCATGGGGTTCCACGAACGCTGGATGTCCAGCACGCTCATCAGGCCCGCCTGAAAGTTATTCATCCGTTCCTGTGCCACAGCCACGCTGTACGATTTGGTCTTTTTGCCGATATGGACATCCGAGAACGCTGCCACCATGGTCTCGGAATCATGCGACATCTTGCCCTTGTACTGCTTGACCTTCACGGGCTCGAAGTCGTCCGGGTCGAGGGGTACTATCAGGGGCTGGATGCGTTCAATGAGCAGGTCCGTGATGGCGTGAACCTCCATCGCCAGCTTCTCCTGCTTGTTTTCCACGGCGTGCACGGCTCGTTGCTTGGCGCGTTCGAGCCGGACCTTGTAATCCTCACAGAGCCCGACGGTGTCCTTGGGCTCGGTCATGAAGTATCGCTTCTCGTTGGGACTGTATATGAGGGCTATCCCGTTGTTGTTCAGCCCGCGCTGGACGGAGTCTATGGCTTTGCCCCCGAGCACATCCTGCAACTGCTCGGTGGTTGCGCCCTTCTTGTGCTTTTTCATTAACTCATAGACACTGTACAGCCGCTGGGTCAACTCTATCATATTATTCGCCCTTCCTGACTACTTCCGTGTTCTTTTCCTCAAACTCGGGGTCGAGAAACAATGATTCGGAATCCCGGCGTCGCTGAGCGTCGCGCATAGCGCTCTTGACGATTTTCATCGCCACCGAGGTATCGTTCCTTTTACTTATTTCCTTATAGGTATTCTTGTGATTCTCGCAGTATCGCCTGCCCTTGATGACCGGCAATTTACATTTCAGGCATATGCCCGCTGCGATTTTGCGGCGTCGAACTGAGCGCGCTCCGGCAGTTTTCTCGTTGATGCCAGCCGGATAATGCTTGGCGCACCAGCCAGCCCGCGTGCTGGGTTCGCCGCATTCCACGCACGGCGGTTTCTCACGCCGCATCTAAGTCCTCCTCCATGTGTTCACCACAACTATACCATCCTTTGTATTTAAAGCTGTTGCATCGCTTGGTATGTCTATGTTTGGCATCCTCTTGTGCTCTGCAATGAATTTCGAGAACCTCTCCACGCGGTCTGGCTGTCGCTCCCGCCGCTCGCGCCACCGGCGAACCCGCTGGCTCAAGTGATACATGACGGTCTCTACGCTCACGCCAGCCTCGCGGGCTATCTGGCGATACGACTTACCGTCCCGGCGAAGCCGCTTCATCGTGTCAAGCTTTTGTTGCGTTACCCTTACCGCTCCCATCGGCTCCCCTCTTATCGCTCTTGATAATGATTTTGCGACGGTTCCTCGTGGTGGGTTCCTCGGTCGGTGTCGTTGAGGTGGCTTCGCTCGTACTCGATGGCCCCGATAGCCGCTCCCCCCGGCGCTGGATGTAATCCGTGATGCTCATTTCTGGAAGGCCCCCCGGCGGGTAAAACCCGGTATCGCTCGGTGTGTACTGCTCGGTTTCCTCGTAGACGATGCCTATCGGCCGCCAAACCCTATGGCTCAACGCCATCACGGGGGTTCGGTCGAGCGTGTCCAAGAGCGCTCGCAGACTGTCCCTCGGAGGCATACCGACCTGCGCCTTCTTCTTGTCGATTGGCGTTAGCGTGAGAATGACATGCTGGGGCTTCTTCATAGCGCCCTCCAGCCCGATGCCACATAGCGGCGGCGCAGAGCGGGGATGGTATCTGTCTGGTCTTTGCCCATCACGACTATCTGCGGGAATATTAGCTCGCTCTTGGCCCCGATGCCCTGCTCGGAGAACTTCGTCGACAGCATCTCGAAATATTCCTCGAAGAACCGTATCACGCTGGCCGTGACAGCCTTCGGGGGTACGATAAGTTCCCAGCGCTTCATGAAGTCCGATAGCCTCCGGCCCTGACTCTTGAAGTCCGGGTTCGGTTGATAGTGAGGAGCGTTGAAATAGAACCACCAGTGCGTGTCGATGAGCGTCGTCGGGGGTGGGAAGTCGACATTGACTATCACGCTCCACCAGTTTATATCTCCGAGAATCTGCTCGTCAAAGCTCGGGAGCCGGGTCGTGATGGACAGAAAGTAGCGTTCCTCCTTGAGAAGCTCGATGAGCCGCGCCACGCCTTCTTTGCACCACATGGGGTCGGTCGTATTGGCATGGGATTGCGTGAGCTTCCCGATGAACCGGACATGCGGCTTCTTGAACGCTCGCGTTTGCGCGTGACATCGCTCGATGCGCTCCATGATATGTTCGGGGCTATATGATTGCAGGGGTGGGCCGTTCGGCTGAGGTAGCTGACCGGGGCGCAATCCGACCCTGTTGGCTTCCAGTTGGCGGTTAGCGTCGTCGAACTCCAGCAGGATTTGAGGTCGCCCGATATGCTCCCCGAGGCCGCAGTACTCGAACACGACCTCGTCGTTCACGAGATTTATCGGCAGTTGACCCGGCTGCATTATCCTTCCTCCGATGTCTCGCGCTTGAACACCTGCCAGTCCGGCTTGACGGTCGTCCACGCCGCTCGCTCCGCCGCTTTTTCCCGGCCATCAAGGAGCGAGAACGATATGCTGGCAACGCCTGAATAGAACTCCTTGAGATACTCCGCCTTCTCCTTCCGGGTCGGTTTATTCTTCACGACTTCAACGGCGGCGCGGGCCAGCACCATGAGTTCCTGATGCTCGTCCCTGAGCCCCTGCTCCACGTCCTTTATCCAAGAGAACAGTTCGTCCGGCACATTATTGATAATATCATCGAGCTTCCCGGTCTTCATCAGCGATTCCCAAATCGAGGTCGTGCTCGTCTGGAAGAACAGCTTGTGGAGCCGGAAATAGTCCGGACCCTTTATCTTGACCCTAAGCCCGTTGCTGTACCGGCACACAAAGCCTTCCATGTCCGTGCCCTTGGCGTCCTTGAGCATCGCCTGCAACTGCCCGATGTTCGTGGCTGGATAGACCTTGGCATACGACAGCCCGAGTCGCTTGGCCTCTGCGACATGGTCGATTTCGTCGCCGGTCTCGGTGTTCCGGACGGCGATGAGAATCCACTCGGCCCGCTTGCCGTACTGCACGACATGCGGGTCGCCCGGATAGACGATTTCGCCTATGTAAGTGTAATCCGGCTTGAAATCGCTCGGCGACAGCCGCTTGCGGAGCCATTTCGAGGCCCACGCAGCCTGCTCGGAGATGAACGACCCTCGGGTCGCAATGGCGCAATCGTTGTTGTTGTTAAAATACGTGCCCATCGCGCCGTCCATCTTCTCCGATATGACCGGCATCTCAGCGGGCAGGTTCTCGACCTTGGTTTCCTCGGTCTCATTGAGGTTAAAAAACTTTTGGAACGGATTGGCTATTACATTGCCCTCATGGTCCAGAATGAGCCCCCGACATCGCGTGGTATAGAAATCCCACTTCTTCTCGTACTGCGCCTTCGGAGTGTAATTGTAGATAAAGAGCGGGATTTTTGGGTGTGGCTGCCTGCTGATAAGCCCCGCATCGATGCGCTTCTGGATTTCCGCAAGGTCGAATTTCATTTCTTTGTCTCCCATAGCGCGTTGTTATGACAGTGCAAACACTGCTGCGTGAAATGCACTTCATCGCCTTCCATCCGAGCGTGCTTGCATGTCTTGCATCTTCGAGCCTGCTCAACAAGCGAGACGATGACGGTAGCGTTCTCCTTTGGAACCCTGATATCGTATGAGTGTTCTTTGTCGTCCCACACATGCAAGACGTGGTCGGTGTCCGTGTCGTAACGGTCGGCGTGCAAGAAGTTCTGCTCCGGAATCGCCTTTATCTGCTTTCGAATATCTTCTTCGGTCATTTAGCCTCCGGGGGCTTCGCCGGGTATGAGACGCCGTTCGTCTCCATCATGACCCGCATGGTCACGAGGCTGTTCTTGAGCTTCTCGGTGTCCGTCACGGCCAGCAGCTTCGCTATCTCGGGCAGAAGCTCGGCGTATTTCGGGCCGACCGCCGCTATCTGGATGAGCGACGGCTTGATTTCTTCGAGCGTCTTGGTGTTCCAGCCCATCTCGCCCAGAAGCCTCGACACCTGCGTCACGCTGTCAACGAACTTCGTGACCTCATTGAAGTCCAGCGTCTCCAGCTTGCCGAACACGCTCTGGAACAGGTTCTGATTGTTCTTGTAGATTTTCTGCCAAGTGCGAGCGAAATTGGCGATGTATGTGAGGGCTTGGTCGAACTCCATGACCTCAACGCCCTCGGCCTGCATCTTCTTTTTGGCCGTGCGCCGAGCGTCGTCGAACACGCTGTACCCGTAGATAGCATATACGAGCGCCAGCATATTGGTGCTCAGGGTCAAGATGAGGAATTGATTGAACATCCACGGATAGACGCCCTGTACTACCGCCAGTGAAACTTGCATTACAATGGTCACGACGGCCATTATAACTATATGAATCCGATAGTCCTGCCAGTCCCAATCTATCTGGATTTTGGATAGCGGCTTGCCCGTACCCAATGCGGGCTGGACCTCACTGGTCTCCGATTTCTGTTTGCTCGATTCCTCTGTCATTTCCGTTCCGCTCCTTTCTCAGTTCGTGCTTGAGTTGAATTAACGCTTCCATCTGCTCTTTCGCTGTGAAATAGTCGGGCGTGCGGGGCTTGGGGTGCAGCCTGTGGAGCCGCTCCCACAACTGCTCATGCGTGGGAGCCGGGTCGTGGTTCGTTCCTGCGATATAGAAGCCCCCGTTGTTCCATGCTCGCTCGACATTCCGGACAGTAGCGTTCGAGATAATCGTTCGAACTGCTGAACCGCCCGCAGTCCCCGCAAATGAAGCCCTTGTACCGGCCGTCGTCAGCCATCCTGCTTTTCCTCCTTGAGTTCTTGCTTGACTGCTGTCGCCGCCTCGGACACCGCTATGTTCTCAGCGACCTTCTCGATTGCGCTGTCTATGGAGTCTAAACTCTGACGCTCGGCCACATCAATCTGGCTCTCGGTCGGTGGCGGGGCCGGAACCGCATTGGTCCGCGGCGCACCAAACACTATGCCCGGCATCTTCTTGAGAATCATCTTCTGCTTGACATTATCCCATCGCGTGACCCGGAAGGACTGACCGTCCACATTTACCGTCTGACCTCGGACGAACTCGCCGTCCCGATGGTTCCTCGACAAGAGCTTCGCCTTGGCGGCGTCCTTGTCGAGCGTTTTCTCGGCCATGGCCTCACGCCACCTTCGGCTTGTTCGACCATCCGCACGCTGGGCAGTACTTGTTCGAGACCGGGCCGCTCCCCTTCAGGCTCATCTTCAGCTTGCTCGTACACGACGGGCAGTGCGCAGGCTTCCGCTTCTGCTTGTGACCGCTCATCTAAAACCCCCCGGTTTTTGGACAATGATTCCCCGTCGCGCTCCGGCCGGAAACTCCCCGCCCTTTATGCAGGTCACTTGCCGGACGCAACCCTCGCCGCCGTCCCACCCATCACAGCCCTCGCACTTCTCCGGTTGCTTCTGCGTCATGTGCTCCCCTGTCCCCATATACTACTTACCTTATATATATTTATTCAATGATATGCCAGACCGCGGGCTTCCCGAACTCCCGCGCCTTGATGCCCGACCAGCACCCCCCTGATTTTTTATGGTCGGTGCTGTTGCAGTGATAGCAGAGCGGGAACCGCTGGCCCCTGTAGCTCGCCGGATATTCTTTCACGACTATGACATGCACGATGTCTGATGTTTGCGCTATCTTCGTGTTCCGCGCCCAGAAGCCGCCGGGCTGCTCCTTGCGCCACGAGAGATGCTCCGGCCTGTGAATCTCCATCGGGACTCCGATTTCTACGGCAGCGTCCTCCGCGAAAATGTCCACGCCGCCCAAGTGGCAGCCCCCGGACACGAGCACATTGTCGGGACGCTCGACCAGCAGCTTGCGAATGAGCGCTCTCGCCTTCGCTTCCGTGTCAGGCGTGAATTTCGCCCTCTCGTGGCCGACTATCCCTATTCGGTAGATTGAGTTCCCCCCGGTTCATCGAACATTTCCAGCTTCTTGATTGTGTTCTCCATCCGATGATTGAGAGTCCTCACCGATGCTCGGGCCGCATAGATGTACCCGATGTGTCGCACATCGGCCAGTGTGTCTAGGTTCCGGTTCTCGACCGCCATATCCAGCATGGTGAGAAATTCGTCCTGCCGTTGGCGATATATGATTTCCTGCGCCTTCCACTGGCCCATCTTGAGCACGGTCTCAACCTCAAACTTACATTCGCAGTCCCTGCATGGCCGGTTGAAAAACGATGCCGTGCCGCATATCGGGCATTTGAAGAACCATTGCGTGCGCTCCCCCTCGCGGGGCGCTGTCTGGATAATCCAGAACCGGGTCTTGGTCAGGAACTTCGGGGCCGGGATATAAATCGTCATGTCGCGGTACGCCACGCGCACGAGGTCGTAATATATCTCATACTTGACCGTGTAGCCCTCGAAGCACGAGGCGTTGTCTATGGTCACGGGCGGACGGGGCATGATGCTCCTAATCGTTCCTTTCTACGAACCCGAACTCATCGCGTATGGCTTCCATGCGCCGTTCGAGCAGCCACGCTTCCAGCTTCTCGGGGCACGGGGGCTTGGCCGGAAGCTTGCTGGTCTCGTGCGCTGCATCGAGCATCTGAATCATCGTGACCACGGTATCCGGCGATGCGCCCTCGAACGGCTTGAACTCGAACTCGCCCGTCTTGAGTAACGCTATGCCCATCTGGATGGTCCGACATATCGTGTTCATGCGCTTCTGCGCCGGAGCCCCGGTCTCCTTGCCGGTCTTGATATATTTGTTGAAGTTCCCGACCGCCATGCCGTGAATACTCTTGTAGCAGGCCCGCGAGAGGTTCTGCTTCGCCAAATACCGGAGCGCGTCAAGCTCGTCCCATGGCTTGATGGTCAGGGGCGAGAACAGCCCGATGAGGAAGTTCAGATTGCACTGCGTCAGGGACGCCACGGTCTGTCCAAGCTCGTGCGACTGGACATCATCGTCCCCCTTGAGCGTGTGATGGGATTCCATGCAGTTCTTGCCGAGCAGGATGTCCGTGGACTTCGCCTGATAGATGGCAAAGTAATCGATATCGCTGTCGGGCCGGGCCATGTGCCATAGCTGGCTCCCGACCGATGCAACATACAAATATCCGTCCATGTTCATTATTCCAGCCCCTTCCATGTACCGTCCTGCCGGTCGAGATACTCCTTTGTCCAGCCCCTTGGCTTCCGGTCGCTATTTTTCGGTCGCCCCCCGCGCCAGCGCCAGACTTCGAGCGAGATAATGTCCGGTATGAGGGGTTCGAGTGCCGCCACCTTCTTCCGGCGCGACGCCGCACTCTTGCTCTTCGTCACTTGAATGAGCCGAATCTGCTCTCGCCAGCGGGGCGGGGCGGCCCGGTCCCTGCGGACAGCGAGGAAATCGAACGCCCCGAAGATATCATGCGCCATAGACCGGCACCTGCCGGGCCCTATCCAGCGCAGGTCGGGCCGAGCGCGCTCGACCAGATAGCCCTCGGACTCCAGCAGTTTCTCGGCCATGACCTCGACCCTGTTCCCCTCACGCCTTGACGACATGCTCGTTCGCCCCCTTGATAGGATAGTAGAACTGGAAGTTCCCCCGCTTCTCGAACCTCACGAGCCCCGCCTTCTCCAAAACCCTGAGATGATACGTGACCGTGGTCATTGAACACTTCATCCTGCGCTTGAGGGCTGAGATGTGCATGCCGGGATGGACGCAGATGTACTCGTAGAGCCTGCGCCGATTGGCGTTGTCCAACGTCTCGTCGTCCGAGACCCTTGGCATCATGGCGAACCCCCGAAATCGTCCAGCGTGGTCTTTCGCTCGTGCACCGTGACAGTGTTTGGCGCGGGAGTGTCCGTGTCCCAGACCCCGTCCTGCATGTGGCCTCGCGCCGGATACTTCCCTATGGCCTCGAATACGGCCATGCGAGCGGCCTTGTCTGCGTCCTTGACCCAATCCTTGCGCACGACCCCGATTGTGTGCTGTAGGCCATGCAGGGCGCTCCTGAAGCGCTTTACCAGCAGGGCCGTGTCCGGGTACTCTGAAACTTCCTCTCCTTTGAGCAGTTTCGCTATGTAGTCTGACGTGGTAGAGATTGTCGCGACATCGCCGTCCTGCCAGCCGTGCTTAACGAACCGGGCGGCTTGCACGCACCCGAAAACCAAGGCGTAGATTTCCGTCATCTCCTTCTTCCGCCCCAGATAGCCCCCCACGTGCTTCTGCTCGTCGCCCTCGCGCGTGAAGCTCATGCCCCATGCCCCGTGGCCGCCGGGGTTCATAGGCTCGCAGATGCCCACGACATAGACACCTATGTGGGCCATCAGGGGGCCTCCGGCGCTTGTTCGAAGCAGTCCGTCAGTTCGGAGCATTTTGTCAAATGGCATATTCCGCGCGAGATTAAGTCTGAGTGTACGAACTCGGGGTTCATGTTCTTGGTCAGGAAGAACCGCTTATCTTTTATTCTCTGGCACGGGACAAGACTGGTGGTTGTCAGAAGCATGGCCAGTTCATCCTTCGGTATCGATTCATTCGTGCTGTTGAGAGCGGCGGCTTCGAGCATGTCGTTAATCCATTCCGTGCATGAATGCGGGTACGAGGCCATGTAGAACTCCATGAACATCGAGACCTCACGCCCGGTCATTGTGGGTACTCGGGTGGCGAGCTTGCGTATATCGTAAAGACTCATGGTCTTTTCGCCGTTCCGAACGCGGGCATATTTCTCAATATATCGGCCCGCCGATAGCCCTTCGAGCCGGTCGCACTCGACTTTCTTCCGGGCCATCAGGCACCCCTTATTCGTTTGACGGTGTCTTTTGTCTCATCGTCAATCATGCCCATGAGGTCAGTTGTCTCGCCCGTGCCAACCCAGTCAGCGTTCGTCTCGATGATTTTAACGAGCGGTTCGAGTCTGACCTCGCTCGTGTCTTGTGGCTCGGCGAGAAGATTCAATTCAGTATCAACAATTTCGACTATATAATAGATGTGGCTGGGACCGTTATGTCCATAGCCTTTTTTATCGATTCTGAGCTTCCAGCCGACCTTCCATTCGTCGCCGAGGCCGTGTACTTTCTGTTTTCGCATTACTATCGCCATCTCGTTCTTTTTCATATCAATCCCTCCGCATGATTGGGTCGTGTGTCGGGCGGCGACGGATGACTCTCCCAGCCGCAATCGAGACACTTCCAAGTGTTGCTCCCGCGCAGGTTCTCCGACCCGCATCTCGGACACACCCAGCCCATGTTATTCATCCTCCGGGGGTTTGGGTTCCAAGTCTGGGTCGTAAAGGGATTTACCATTGAGTATCATGGTTAATATTAGAGCGTCACCACAATATCCTGCGCAGTCGTTTGCTTCGATTGTAGCATCACACTTAGCAGCGCACCCCACTCGTAGTCTGGCAAGTTGGTCTCGCCACTGCGTTATTTCCTCGACGCTCAGCATTGCTTGTCCTCCGGGAGCTTCGCCTGTTCCTGCTCGGGCCTCGTATCTTCGAGCTTCTTCTGCATGGCGATTATCTTGGGCTTCTTGGGCCTTGCTTGGCGTTTCGGAGCCGCTTGTTTCGCCTTCCATTCCTCGATGCGCCGCTCCGCCAGCTTCTTGTAGTCAGCGCTGATGTCGATGCCTATGGCGTTCCTTCCAAGCTCCATGGCGGCTATGAGCGTGGTGCCCGCACCGACGAACGGGTCGAGCACGGTCTGGGCCACGGGTGGCCCGTTGACATCGCACTTGCAGGTTGCCTTCCAGCCGAGCGTTTCCCGCCCGGACTTCGTGGCCCGCCCGAAGATGTCCGCTATGCTCCGGGTCTTCTGGTTCCCCGCCTCGCCGTATAGCTCCATGGCGATTTTCCGCTGCCCGACCTCGTGCTCGGTCGTCAGTCCCTCGTCCTTCCAGTTCGGACGCACGATGTTCAGCACCCTTGCATACGGTGCCCCGCAGGTCGGACATGCCCCGCCCTCGGATGTCGAGGCTTTGATGGCGAGCGTTGGGATGCCTAACGGAAAAGTTGCGTAATGGGAACCCTTGAACGGCGTCATCTTGAACTTCAGGACGGACCGGAGATTGCGACCCGCCGACCCCTTCATACCGACGACTGCTCTCGGATTGTCGGTCGCCTTGAGTGTAATGTTCTTTTCGCCGCCAAATTTATATTTGTAGCGAGCATACGATTCGGCTTTCGCTTCCTCCCTCACCGCGTCGCTATCGCTGAAGTACCTGTCCGTCTTGGTCAGCATGAAGATATATTCGTGTGAGCGAGTCGCCCGCCACGACCCGCGCCGGAGTATGTACCCGCCGTTCGGCGAACACTTTGGGCAGCCGGGGCACGGCTCGTACTCGGCGCTCTGATGGAAATCCTTGCCGTCATGGTCCTGCTGCGGACGCTCTGGCATCGCACCGTTGCGCCACTCCTCTTTCCCGCGCTCCCCGCCCTTCTTCTTGCGCATGCACTTGACCCACTTCCAGCCGTCCTGACTTTCTGGCATCGTTGCCAGTTTTCCCCAAATATTATCCATTCTCAGGAACCACCCGTCGGCGCGTAGCGCAAGCGCCACGCTCCATGGAATGCCTATAAGGTCGAGATTCTTGAGCCCGTCCGGAACTCCGAGATTTGGCCCTAACGTCTCTTTTCGGACAGTCTGTCCGAACTGCGTGTGTCGCTTCTGATATTCGGGATTGTTGCCGCCCTTACCGCTTCCGGCGTAAGAATCTCCGAGATTCAACCACACGGTGCCATCGTCCCTGAGCACTCGTCGGACATCCCGGAATATCTCGACTATATTCTGGACGTAAAGCTCCGGAGTGGGTTCTAATCCCAGCGAGCCGCGCCACGCATTGCACTTGACGCAGAACTGCCCGCCTTCGAAATCTCTGGCAGTGTTTACGCCAGACCTATCTCGCCCGATATTAAAATCCAAATCTGACTTGCCGTGTCCACCATTGTGTATTTTGTATGTCTCTCCCCACTCATGTTGGCAGTCGTGCGATGCCCCCCATATTACGGGCTCTGCTCCTTTGTAAACGCGAAGCCCATAGTAAGGCGGACTCGTGGCCACGCACTGCACGCTCTTCTCCGGCAAAGACCGTAAAACATCTATCACGTGTCCCACGAGATACTCAGACTTCAACTCGCTCATCGCCCCGCCCCCCTCGCCTTGTGAATTAGCCTCTGCATGATGAAGTACGGCCCGCTCAGCGTCCCATCCCGCTTCCGATACATCTCGGCCCGGACGCCCAAGCTGAAGCTCGGCTCGATATAGATGCTGTGCAGATGCCGAGAGTGATGCACCATCAGGCCCGCCCCCTAGCCACGCCCTTCGTCTTCCACGCCTTGAGGCTGTTCGCCAGTATGGGCTCGGTCAGCGTCCCGTCCCGGCGCTTGTACACCGTGACCCCGATGATGATACTCATGCCCCGCTCCACATTCACGCTCTGGAAGTGGCGGTGGAACGAGACTATGGAATCACCTCGGGTTTGATGAGTATCTTGCGCAACGGAAGCTTCTCTGGAGTCGCAGGTGGGGGTTGTGCAACCTTTAGCGATGTTCGCACGCACTCTTCCCGATACGGACAAATATCATAGCACTGGCCCTCGAAATGAGGGATGTCCTGAGTGTAGTAGCTACCGAAGCACCGTGGATGCGGCGCATTAGAGCACCAAACGATAGGGCGTACAAACCCCGTTACACTTACAGTGCCGAGACGACCTTCAACCACTCGATTCACCGTCCCGTGCCTTGATAAGCAGTTTGCGCAGCGGGAGCTTCTCCGGCGGGGCCTTTGGCTTCGGCTTCTCCATCGGCCAATTTCCATCGTCGCCCGGCGGAAGCTCGAACGGCGCTTGGCTCATGAGCCGACCCTCGATGTAATGCTCCGGATTGTCAGCCCCGAAGTCCAAGATGTAGCCCGTCGGGACAGTGTTCTCCCATACCGCGACCAGTACATCATGGCTGTAAGGCGCTTCCCGCCCGAGCATATCGGACTGCGTGAGCACGAGATTTAGTCGTTCATAGACATAGCTGGTTCGGGAGTCTACCCACACGCTCCCGCTGGCTTGCGCGTCTACCCGCAGTCTGGACAACAGATTGCATCTCAGGGCAATCCGGGAGCCTTCAAGCTTGAACATGGTCGCAGGCGTGTGTCCGTTCCGAATGAGAATTTGAATTTTATCGCCCTCATTGGCACGCGCGTGATTCGTATAAGTAATCGGCTCACGGCCGCTCAATCTCCGGTACTCCGTCATGTTGATGTCCGTGCTGAGCCCGTCGTACACGGTCTCTAACACCCCGTGCATCGTTCGCTCGATACGAATAATGACCCGCTGGCCGTACAGGCCGCCGGGATATCGTCGATACTCAGGAATGTCCGGCGTCCTGCTCACCCCCCGGTCGGTCACCCTTGATGATTATCCTCCGGCACGGTAACGGCGGAGCTACTGGCACAGCCTTGCGCTTGCGCAGACGCTTCGTGGCCTTTGCGGGCTCGTCGTCGTCGTCGGACCACGCCCCTACGTCGGTCAGCGTTCTCCGATACAGTTCTTCCATTGCCCGCTGGAAATTCGGGGCCATTGAATCTCGCTCGGCGTTTGCCCGTCCCTCCGCCCGCCATTCCGGCGAATCCGTGCGCCACTTGATGATGTCGAGCGTCTGTCGCCATTCGACGAGCCGAAATGGCAACCCTGCCGGGAACTCGCGAGCGTCCCGGTGCATATACACTATAATGTTATCTGTGTTGGTCTTCATCAGGCACGAGGCGTGAAGCGCCCGCTCAGCCGCCGCATGACTGAGGCATACCTCGATGATTTCGTTCGGCTCTGTAATATACAGCGCCTCGAAGTCTTTAAGCTTGATATCGAAGCTGCCATGGGTGCAGGACATATCTTTGACCGTCAGTATCGTGCCTCCCCATACATGATGGCACTGGACGCTCCCCACGAACTGGTCCTCGACAAGCTCCCGGAACCATCGCCCCTTCCAGTACTTGAGATACATCTCAGTCCCTCCGGGGCTTATCGAATACCTTAAGGTTCCCGTTCGGCAAGCACAACAGGCGATGCTCGTGCTTCAAGCGCGCCACGTCCTTCTCCACATGCTCCCTCGGCAAACTATTGTGGAACCTTGCCACCAAGTCGTCTATCGGGACTCCGTTCCCCCCAAACTCGGACACCGCCTCTACGATTTGCTCCAGCCGGTTCCTCTGCGACTTGCTCACATCGCCCACGACCTTGCTGTAGTCCGGCACGCCGTCCGCTGACGCATACTGCGACAGGCTCTGCTCCATTATCCGGATGGCCCGTGCGACATCCTGTTCCTCGACGGCCTCGCTCAGCCGCATGCGGGCGCTGGCCTCCGCCAGCCTCTGCAAGCTCTCCATCTGCCTCGGCGTTATCGTCAGCGTATCGTTGCTCTCGCCCATTGCCACCATGCGACAGTAGAAATCGTCCAGCGGCTTGCCGACCGCCTCGGTCAGTATCGGCTTCACGCGCTTCGCATACGCCACATACTTGCGGAACGTCTCGGTGTCTATGATGGGCTCAATGACCTCCCCGCGCCGCCGCTTGCGCATGAACTCCGCAAGCTTCCGGGACTTTTCCTGACCCTTGGGCCGATATATGATGAAGATAAGGTCAAACCGTGAGATGAGCGTGGGCGTGAGGTCTATCTGCGACATGATGGCATCGTTCGGGTCGAACTTGCCGTCCCTTGGGTTCGCCGCCGCCAAGATGGATGTCTTGGCTTCGAGCGTCATGGAGATACCGGCCTTGTTCAAAGTTACCTGACCTTGTTCCATGGCCTCGTGCAAGCCCTCGATATCCTCGGGTTCGGCTTTTTCCACCTCGTCCAGCACCGCAATTCCCCCCGACGCGAGCACGACCGCCCCAGCCTCGACGGAGTACGCCGTCGCCCCGAAGCTTTCCTCCTTTATGACCGCTGCCGTCAGCCCGACCTTGCTCGATGTGTTGCCCGTCGCTCTCGCCGATTTCAGGGCCGTGGCCGCTGCGCTCCGGAGCAACTGTGACTTGGCGACGCCGGGCTCTCCGACCAATAAAATATTCAGCGTCCCGCGCTCCTGCGTGCGCCCGAGGTCGATGTCCCGACCGCCGAACAGTTGAAGCACGATGCCTTCCTTCACATCGTCCAGCCCGTCTATGCTGGGCGCAAGCGACGCTATCAGGTTCGCCACGATGTCCGGGTCTTTCGACATCGCCATTATCTTCTCCATGTCCTCGTCGGTTAGCTTGATATCCTCGCTGCCCCTTGGCTGAATCTCGATGCTGTTCACATCGAAGTAATGCTCCGAAATCTTGCGCTTCAGGTCTAGCTCGGTCTTCAGCGTGCCGTTCACGGTCACGATATCGCCCGGCTGAGCCCGGAAGCAGTTCTCGTCGTACAATCGGCATTTCAGCACGACAGGCCGGATGCTCAGGGCCGTGCCCGGTATATCTTGGAGCGTGACCTCCTGATAGTTCCGGAACTCGCTGGCGATATTCACGCTCGTGCCGGGCTTCGTGAGGCCCATGATGGGCGCAGGTATCATGTTGAACCTCGTGGATGCCGCCGACTTGCCACAGCCCCCTTGGTCGCGATAGCACTCCAGCGGCTGCTTGCCGTTCGGTTCCGTCACGTACTGCAAGCACCGGGCGCACTGCCAGACGAGCATTTGCGGGTCTTGAACGACCGGGGACACGCGCCGGACATACCCTGTTATCGGCTGCATCACGCCCGCCCATCGCCCCGATTGGCCGAGAAATGCCGCTATCCCGCCCTCGTAGAGCTTGTTGATGCCCGTGATATGCAGATGGGGCTTGCGCGCCTTCGTCACATCGCCGCACCTGTAGCTCAGGGTGTCCAACGGCACGGACTTCGACAGTGCCTTTTCCACGATGGGAAACACATTATCGAAATTGTCCAGCAAGAGGTCGGTCTGCTCGGGATTGACCTGTTGGAGAAGCTCGCAGGGAAGCACGACTTCGTCTGAGTTCGTCAGCCCGAAGCCCTCCCAGCACGCCCTCACGCGAGGGTCGCCCAAGATGCCTTCCCAGACTTCCTGCAAGCCCGACATTCAGACCAGACTCACGGGTTCAGGGGCTTGACCCAGTCCGGTATCTTCTGGCTCATCGTGGCATCGCCGAGCACGGCGTTGTACGCCGTCATCACGGCCTCGGCAAACGCCCGCACGTCCTTGAACCCCATGTTGCGTATCTCCGCTCTCTCGTTCTTCATCGTTTCCTCGATTGCGGGCCTCCCCCGCCGGGCCTGCCGGTACGCCTTGAAGAACACGAGCATGCTCGGTTCCTCGTTCGGCGTTGGCTGTTCCGTTCTGCATAGAAGTTCGAACGCGTTCTCCTTGGCCAGCCACATATCCTTCGGCTCCGGAACATCCGCCCGCTCCGCCAGCGAGGGCCGGAGCTTTATCAGAGCCTTCTTCTCATCGGCCAGCGCGTGCTGCTCCGCCTCGATGTCTTGGAGCCGCTTGTCCAGCACCACGACATCTTTCGGTATCAGGTACGCTCTCAGGGCCTTGCGCACTATATCGGCTTTGTCCCGCTTTTGCAGCGCGCGACCAAAGACCGCTTGCAGGTCTTCATCACCGTCTAGGAACCGAACGCTAAAACCTTCTCCCGCCATGTCATTCCCCCCGCCGTTCGCTCCTTTGTATTCCCCGCATATACAGTTTGGTATATATATAGCTTACTTATGGTCTGGCGTCTTGACGAACACCCCGACGAAGCTGTCGGAGAAGTAATGTAACAGTGGGTTCCATGTCCACGTCTTGCCACATGACCGGCACTTGAGCTTCCCGCCACCCAAGTCTTCGATTGCCGGATGGTCGCAGGGCTTCGTCACGAGGGCCTTATCGACGCATGCTTCACAGAATCCACGGGCGTTGCACGTCCGTTGCTCCCCGCAACCGCTGCATTTCTGCATCACGACCGCCCCCGCCAGTGCGCCTGCCACTCCTTCCAAATCTCCATTGGGACCGTGAGGATATATGGGTCTCGGGTCACCGCCCCGGTGTTCTCTCTATCCGACGAGATTTTCAACATCACGACCGCCCCCCGTCATATATCACTTGTGTCATAGTCCTAATCGGGCATATTTCCCCGGCACACTTCTTCATTCGAGAGTCTTTATGATGCCCATACAAGCAAAACCACTGCCGCCCATATCGGTATCTCGCCGTACACTCTCTATTCGGTCTTATTATGTTCCATTCGCCCATCACGACCGCCCCCGCTTCCAATTCTCGAACTCGTATCCGTAGCACTCTTTCACGAATTGCTTATAGATACGCAAACGCTCGATACGGGCCTCGGCCTCGGCACACCTGCAATATATACAGATACAGCCCTTCGGATGGTCGCCGTGCTGATATTCGAACTCGCCCATCACGACCGCCCCCGCTCACAGAACGCCTCATTATAGCAATTTGTGCAATCGGTGTATGGGTCTTTATCTTGTAGGCATTTAGCGCATACCAGAGTCCGTTTCAATTCCTCGATGCGAGCCAATAGGTCGTCAAGATGCTTGCAATCGTTAACTCCGCCGTATATCGGACAGACGACCATCACGACCGCCCCCGCTCATATTCTCTGATTGTGTCCAATACAACCTTAGCACATCTGTTACGACTGTCCTCAAATGTCGTGAGTTCGTCCTTCTTGCCGGAGGTGTGCCAGTATTCCGCCATGTCTTTCAGTTTCTTGATAACTGCCTCGGCCTCGGCGAGCGCTTTGCACCTGCTGTCATGATGCCCGTAAGGGCAACCTCGCTCGTCAGCCATCACGACCGCCCCCGCTTGCGCTTCGGCTTCGGATTGCGAGGGCAGGGGTGCGGATAGCGGCCACCGTCCCCGTTGCATGACTTCGGGGCGCAGCAGCGACCCCCATCGTGCGGGCAACGCACATCGGGTTCGCATGCCGGAGGCGCAGACGGGAGCTTCGGCCGTAGGACAGCGACACCTTCCGAAATCGGGTCGTCGTAAATCGGGCGAACGGGCGGGGGCGCAATATCGGCGGCTTCCAATTCCCACATTGGGTTCCAGCCGTCATCTACGGCTTCCTTCGCAACCGTTATTACTGCCGTCAGATGGGCGACCTCGGCCTCCGCTTTCCGCGCCTTCTTCGCCTCGCTGTTGGCGATTTTGTTCCAGCCATCTCGCTCCCTGTGCAGCTTGGCGTTGTCTTTCTCAAGCCGTTTGACCGCACGTGCGAGCATTGCTACAGAGGCTCGGATGGCGGTCGCTTGGTCTTGCGCCGTCTGCTGATATTGCGGCGGAATGTCGTCATATAGAGAGGAAATGAGCCTGTCCTTTTTGAGATGGGCGGCGTTGCTCTTGTCCCGCAGTTCTTGTTCTGCGCGCTTCCAATTATTTTTCATCTGCTTCGCCAGCGAAAGCTCGGCCTCGGCCTCGCTCTCGTTCACGACCCTTACCCAGCGGTCAATGCCCTTGTCCTTCTTCTCCCGGATTAACCGGGAGGTATTCCACTTCTTCATCTGTCATCACCGACCTTGTGGTGTTTGAAATGATGTGCGCTCTCTCCAGCTTTAAACCCACGGTCATACGCCCGTTTGGCTCTGGCCTTGGCGTTCTTCTCGGCTTTCGCCAGCCGGGCCTCGACCTGAACGAGAGGGATATAGACAATCACCGTCATGCATCCACAATCGAGACACGAGGCCCCGTGTCCCGCAGGTTTGCCGCACTTCGAGCACAGCGTTATGGCTCCCGCCCACTCGCCCATCACGCCTCGCCCCCTGCCGTCGCTGGCTTCTCCAGCGGCTTCGCCGCCCCTATCGCCTCGTGCATCTCCTGAAGCTTGAGCTTTATGCCCACG
>Ga0315284_10001200_pt1 | contig 36687 bp, 46 predicted proteins | sample YL17G09_16_MG_FD_203696 | JGI IMG/M metagenome (GOLD analysis project Ga0315284, IMG submission 203696) | Sediment microbial communities from Yellowstone Lake, YNP, Wyoming, USA - YL17G09_16 | ecosystem: Environmental > Aquatic > Freshwater > Lake > Sediment | place: USA: Wyoming | collected...
ATGCTAAAGAAAGAAAAACTAATACTATGGAAGCCGCAACTACATTATTAGCTTGCGGATTAGACCCAAGCAAAATTGTTTTCTTTAAACAATCAGATGTGCCAGCTGTTACAGAATTGGCATGGATGCTATCTACAGTAACTCCTATGGGCATTTTAGAAAGATGTCATTCTTATAAAGATAAAATTACTAAAGGCATTTCCGCTAATCACGGACTCTTTGCATATCCTGTTTTAATGGCAGCGGATATTCTTATTTATCAATCTAATCTTGTACCTGTTGGTAAAGATCAACAGCAGCACTTAGAGGTTACAAGAGATATTGCAAATAAGTTTAATGATAAATATGGAAATTGTTTTACTATACCAGAGCCATTTATTCAAGAACAAGTTGCAGTTATTCCAGGAATTGATGGGCAAAAGATGAGTAAGAGTTATGGCAATACTATTGATGTCTTTGGCGATGAGAAAATTCTTAAAAAGAAAGTAATGTCTATTGTAATGGATAGCCGCTCTCATATTGAGCCCAAACCAGATGCAGATAAGAATATTGCAATGCAACTATTTAAATTATTAGTTGACAAAGACACTTATCTATATAATGAAAACAGATTAAGAAGTGGCGAACTTGGTTATGGTGATTTGAAAAAGATGTTATATGAACATTTTGTTTCTTATTTTGAAGAACCAAGAAAACAATATAATGATTTGAAAAAGAATCAAGATTATGTAGAATCTGTTCTTAAGGCTGGTGCGCAGACGGCTAGAGCAATTTCTAATATAACTCTTGATAATATTAGAGGGAGCATTGGATTATAATGCAATATACAACTGGAATTTTATTAGAGTCTCCTGATGGAGATTTAATATTTCAACATCGAGATAATGTTCCTTTTATTAGAGATCCGGGAATGATATCAACTTTTGGCGGGCATAGTGAACCAGAAGATAATGGCGCAGTTGGAACTGCGGCACGAGAGTTAGAAGAAGAGACCGGATTAAAAATTAAGACTTCTAAATTTAAACATCTTGCAACTTTTAATATGAACAAACGCATGAAGAGCACAACAGAATATGTTTATTTGGTTAAAAATATAAATCCAAATAAAATAGATTTACGAGAAGGTCAAGGTGTTGTTGTAATATCTAAAGGCGATGATTTAGATAAATTAAACCTAGCACCTTTCTCAAGATATTTAATTAATTTATATTGGAAGGTGTAATGATGAGTGATGATCACCCATTAGATATTAAAGATCAATTTGCTATTGCTGCAATGCAATCACTTATTCAAAGTGAGACCTCAGAGTATAGGGTTGCTCAAGATTATATAGTTGGTAAGACTTCGACTCTTGAAGGTTGGCAATCAGAAAAGATGGAAAGAATAGCATTAGCTGCTTATAAAATGGCTGATGCAATGAGAAAAGCGCGATTAAAAGCTTTTAAATAAAGGAAATATTATATATGTCTAGACCAGAGTTTGTTTCTAATGAAGACCTTGACAGGTGGTCAGAGGTTATTGATAATGATGAAAGAATTCCAAAGCATGTTGCTCAAGCAGTTCTTATTAGAGAAGTTTGTTACGCCGGTTTATATTTGGTTGAACAATTAGAAAAATTAAATTGCCCGGATGATTTATCTGTAAGAATACAGTGGCAAGGCGGCAAAGCTTCTTTTGGAAGAGATCCCTGGGAAGTTCATCAAAAACTTTTAGAAGATTACATTGATAATAAATTATTATTTGAGGATGACCCGACAGTTGACGTGAATTAATTTTAATTTACGAGATTAATTATTTATATTTATAAACGTTGACATTTTATTTATAGTGAGTAAATTCAACCTATCACTTTCACGGAGAAACAATAATGGCTACACCTACCCCACAGACAATGACGAGTTCAGATTTCAACTTAGAGAAATTGAATACAAAAGATTTATCAGAGCATGTAGCTGCCACGATTCAAGTAGGCGGCAATATTGCCGTCTTTGGTCGTAGAGGCACCGGCAAGACAGAGATTTCTAAACAAGAAATTAAGAAAGCAGATTTGCATGAAGTCTATATCAATCTTTCTGTTTTAGAGAGAGTTGACATGGGCGGATATCCAAACATCATGGCGGCGGCAAATCAAAAGAAATTTGTTGACTTCTTACTTCCACAATTCTACGAGCCAATGCTTGAGGGCAAGAAGGGAGTAGTTGCCCTTCTTGACGAAGTAGATAAGGCAGACCCTTCTCTTTGGGCTCCTTTACTTGAGTTTACTCAATTTAAATCTATCAATGGTCGCAAGCTTGATAATCTTAAAGCTGTTATCATGACTGGTAACTTAATTTCTGAAGGCGGAGCTAGACCAAGTTTGCCTCTTCTAGATAGAGCTGAGAAATATTTGGTTGAAGCTGATGCTACTTCTTGGTTAGAGTGGGCTGGTAAGACTGGTCGCATTCATCCCTCTATTACTGCTTATGTTACGGACCATCCTAAAGATTTGTTCGGAGCAGTGGATCCTGATGACCGCTATGCCGATCCATCTCCTCGTGGCTGGTCTAGAGCTTCTGAGATTCTCTTCAAGGGAGAAGAACGTGGTTGGAGTGCGAGCATGCTTAATAAGAAAGTATGCGGCTGTGTTGGCAAGGATGCCGGCATTAAATATAGCAATTACTATGAGCACTATCAACAATTGCTTCCAATGATTGAGGAAGTGTATCAAGGTAAGGATGTGTCCGCGCGATACAATGTTCTAGAGCCAACCAAAAAATTAGTTGCTTGTATGATTACTTGCGCCCGCCTGGCGACTCAACTTGATCTATCTCCAGAGAACGAGCCGCCCGTATCAATAAAACATGTTGGTAAGTTTTTACAAAAAGTTTCTTATGAAAATGTTTTAGTTGCCGTTAGAAGCCAAATTCAAATTGATCGTTTGGTTAAGTTTAACTTAGATGAACATCCAGAGTGGGAACAAGTATTAAGCAAAATTAATAAACAAGTTGATGAGTGAAAATTTTTCATGCATGGAAAAATAAATAATTATATTGAATTATCAATAATTCAAAAAGAAGCTTTTATTGGATCTATGCTTGGAGATGGGCATTTATCATTAAATGGCAAAAATGCTTTATATAGAATTTTAAGATCAATAAAAGACGATTCATATTTAATGTATGAGGCATCTTTATTTAAAAATTTATTAACACAGGTAAGTAATTTTGGAATAAAATATTCAAGTTATTTTGATAAAAGAACTTGTCAGACTTATTACAGTTGCTATTTTGCCACACAGAGCAATTCAGTTTTTACCGAACAACATAAGGCATGGTATAATTTAGTTGATGATAAATATATAAAAACTATTCCCAATGACATAAAATTGTCATCTTTGACAATGGCTCATTGGTTTGCAGATGATGGCACAATAAAAACGCCTAATCTTCCATATAGGTTTATCATAAACTTTGCTACAGATGGTTTTACAAAAGAGGAAGTTTTTTTTCTTAAAAACCTACTAATTGATAGGTACAATGAAAAATTTAACGTTTGTAACAAAAATAATAAATTTTTCATATCTGCATATGATTCTGCATCTAGAGCTATTATTAAAGACATTGATCCTGTTTTTAAGTTGTCTCGGAAAAGAATTTGGGACACTTTAGATAGCAGATATTATTATAATAAACCGCACAAACAAATTAGCATTTCCGATTCTTTTAAAAATAGAAAAGAAATCTTAGAAAAAATTATATCATCATACGATTGTATTTCTATGCTAGAGCTTGCCAAACAATTAAATTATTGGGTCTCTTCTAAAAATGAGCCTAATTATTTATTAATTAATAAATTATTAAAGCCTTATATAGATAGTAATATTGTTTATAAAGAAACATATCCTGGCACTAATATGAAATTAATAAAAATTATCAAATCCAAGAGAGCCCGAGAGGAATCATGAAATTTACAAGAATTATTGGGAAAATTGATGAAAAGCTTGTTCATCAGGCTGAAGAAAAATTATCTAAGGTTTTTCTTGAGTTAGGTACTAGATATAATAATGAACACGTAGGAACTGGCATGGGAGGAGATCCATTGATCTTTGGATTAATGTATCCTGTTGAGCACGTTTGTACTTTGAATATGCCTACTGCAGCAACTGATGGCAAGAGGTATTATTGGAACCCAAAATTCATTTTAAAACAATCTAGAATAGGTTTGCGTATAGTTTGTGCCCATGAAGCATGGCACGCTATTTACATGCATCCTCAAAGAAGAGGATCCCGTCTTCCCAAGCTTTGGAACATTGCAGTTGACTACATCGTAAATGGTACTGTCATGGAAGATTTCAAAGCAAGAAAGATGGATCCTGCTGATAACTTTCAAAAACATTTGGGTAAGTTTATGACACTTGCACAATATGCTGAAATGTTAAAAGATCCATTTGCAAAACAAAAGGGATTTGATGAGATAGATCCACTTGCAGATACGTCTGCTCCTGTCGTTGAATTACCTGGACCAAATGTAGATCGTGATTTAACTTTAGAAGAGCAAAAAGAATTAGAGCGTAGAGAGAAGGTTGTTAGATTCTACTATGCTGATCCTAATCTTGAAGACGATATGAAGCGTCCAGAAAAGATTTACGACTTCCTTTATAATCTATTACCAAAATGCCCAAAGTGCGGCAGTGTTGGAGTTTATAAAAACCCTAATAAGAAGAAAAAAGATAAGGGCAAGGACAAAGGCGACAAGGGCGATAAAGATAAGAAGCCCGGTACAGATAAGTCTAATAAAGGCGACAAGGGTGACAAGTCAGATAAACATGATCATGGTGACGGTCAGCCTTGTAATTGCCCTGGCGATCAACCTGGCGATCAGCCCGGAGATGGACAAGGGGATCAACAAGATCAAGGAGACAGTGATGGTCAATGTTGCGGAGAATGCGGAGATGGTTTAGACATCTTTGGATTAGGCGGAACTGTTGACGATCACATTGATACCGAAGAGTCTCAAGAGAAACTTGCAAAGAGAATCTCTGATGCTATGGAAGCTGCTCGTAAAATGGCAGGTTATGTTCCAGCAGCATTAGAAGATGAGCTAGGCAAACTTACTGCTCCCAAAGTAACGTGGCAAGATATTATTCGCACGCGCTTATTAAAAGCTCGTGCGGGTAATGGTCGTAATGATTGGACTAGGTTCAGAAGCAGACCAATGTTCTCAGGGCTTCTTGTGCCTAAGAGAAAGAATTACTTTGCACATTTCGGTTGCCTATTAGATACTTCTGGATCTATGAGTAAAGATGATATGGCATTTGGTATTTCTCAACTTACCGCATTAGATGAGCGCTCAGAGGGAACAATTGTTCCGGCAGACGCCACTATCTATTGGGACAAGGCAACTAAGGTAAAGAAAGCAAATATGGAAGAACTTTCAAAGATCAAGATTGTTGGAAGAGGCGGCACTAAATATGCCGAATTCTTTACAGATTATGAAAAGAATATTGGCAAATGCGATTTTTTAATTGTCGTAACAGACGGTTATCTTCTTGATACCGATGTTGCTGAAATGAAGCATCCAGGTATCGATGTCATATGGCTAATTACAAGTGGAAGCTGTTTTAATCCTCCATTTGGAAGATCTTTTGATTTGAGAGACGTTTAAACTATATAAGACTATGTTATATTCTTAATAAGATGGATAACATAGTTTTTATAGAGTTCTATAATAAAGAACGATTCCCAAAGGGGAAGTGGTCTAGTGAGCCCGACGTATCTAGATGGTTTATGCATGGAATGCCATGTTTAGCAATTCGTGATATGTCAATCGGAACATGGAAAGGGTTTGTGGGAATAGATATCTCTCATCCCTTTCATGCACAAGATGTACCGGATTTGTTAAATATAAATGCCGCCATAGAGATCTTTTTATCTGTTCATGGCGGCATTTGCACATCTGGAGCATTGCCGGCAAAATATAATGAATTCAACCAAAACTTTTGGTGGATTGGAATTGATACTTCACATGGCGGAGACTTCTTGCCATTCTTAGCTGGCGAGACCAATATCCAGGGCAATCAATCATATAAAGATTTTAAATTCATAAGAACTGAAACTAACAAATTGGCTAAACATTTATTGAGAATAAAATGACTAAACTTGGATTTGCCGCATTGTCAATTATATTAATGATTGCCCTATATCATAATTTATCCAAAGAAAAATAAATTCGGGCGCTCCCATCAATCAAGCGGCGTCACTAACACTGTGACCGGCGCGAGCCTTATTATAAAATAAAGCCGCTGCCCTTGACATTTAATTTATAAAATTATATTGGGAAGACAAAAATGAAACTTAGTGATATCCGTCCAAGCCTAGAAACTTCAGGCGATTTAGAAGAGCAATTCTTTTCAATTCAAGATCAAGGAATGATCTTTGATATTTTGCGAAATAAGATGTATTCAAATCCTATTCTCGCAATATGTCGCGAGATTTCCTGCAATGCGCGCGACGCGCACAGAGAAGTTGGCAAAAGAGATGTGCCAGTTCAAATTTATCTTCCAAATAATTTAGAACCTTATTTCAAGATTAAAGATTTTGGACCTGGTATTAGTCCTGACCGTATGACTAATATCTTTATCAAGTATACCGCGAGCACTAAGCGCGATGATAATACTCAAACCGGCGGATTCGGTCTTGGAGCTAAGACGCCATTTTCTTATAGTGACTCATTTAGCATTATGACTAATTTCGATGGTATCGCATATAATTATTCATGCGTCATTGATGAAACTAAGGTTGGAAAGCTGCTCCTTTTATCTAAGACTGCTACCAAAGAACCTAATGGTACTGAGATTATTATCCCTGTCAAATCAATTGACTTTTATAATTTCAATCAATTTATTGAGAGCGCCACTCGTCATTGGGATGTAAAGCCAATTTTTAAAGGCGGTACTGTGACATATCAAAATCAAAAAAAGGTTTTGGAGGGAACTAACTGGGCATTCGTATCTCATGAAAGTTATCAGTCACTTGTTAAGCTTATTATAGATGGAATTGAATATCCTTTAGAATTATCGGCACTAAGAACCTATGCCGATGCCACTATTTTAGATTCCACCAGAAATATTATTATGTTAGATTTTGGGGTTGGCGAGCTAAGCTTGTCAGCGAACCGTGAGGCAGTCTATCTAGACTTGTCCACTAAAAATAAAATCAAGCAAAGATTGCTTGAAGTAACGCTTGCAATCAAAGCAAAGATTGATGCTAAGATTGCAACATTTACTTCTCTTTGGGAAGCAAATGTGTTTTATCGTAAAGAACTGTCTCAAGTATTCTTTAATCAAACATTTCTTGGACAATTAAGCTGGAATGGTTATAAGCTATCTGATAAGTATTTGGCAGTTATTTGCCCAGCTTATATATTTTCAAAGGGAAAATATTCTCGCAAATCTCATATTAATGATCCCAATAAAATTGTTAGGTCAGTTGCCCAATCATTATTCTTTGAAGAGAACTCTGTTCTTTATGTAAATGATTTGCCTTTAAAAAACCCTACTCCAAAACATTTAAAGAAAGCATTTGAAAATAATCCAACTGCGAAATCAATTCAAGTAATTTGTCCAACTGATAAGGTGACGGTTGCTGATTTAAACAAATCAATTAATCTTGATCAAATGAAGCCACAGCTTCTTTCGTCAATAACAAAGGCGTCTGGGCGGGCGTATACCCCAGCCACTAATCGTTTAATAGTTTTTAAATATTATTCTGATGGAAATCATTTTAAACAAGTAAGTTACTCCTCAATTGACGAAGATCCAAATGAAAAAGTGCTTTGCATAACTTCAAAAGATATTCCTTATAACACAAGAAAAATTGAATTAAAAAACAAAACAAGTTTGCACACGAATGCTATAAAGTCTTTGGCAATCAAGCATCCAACATTCTCTTTTTATGCCGTTGATGAGAGCACCGATCAATCGAGAATTGAAGAAGAGTTTGCTGACTTTAAAGCCATAGATGATTTTATTGAAGAAAAACTAACTAACAATAAAACTATTGATTATGTTAGAATGAGGTTTGCACTTAATCTTCAATACAGTTTAGATGACAGAGCCATTAAGGATGAATGGAAAATTGTTCACAGACTTCTTGATACAAACAGTTTTTATATAAAAAGAAGAGAGGTTTTAACTAAGATTAAGAAAGTATTAGAAGAAGATGCTGGACTACTGGAGCTTTATGAATCAATCAATAAAAAAATTGATGCCGCCCAACTTAAGAAATGGGTTCAAGACCATCCAGAATTTGATATTGAAGATATAAATAATAAATATGAAAAACAATATCCTTTACTTAAACACCTCAATACATATGGGTTTCAGCATAATATATCTACTGATCCAATTGCTCATTATATTAATTTAATTGATAAAGAAAAGAAAGATGAAAAAAATGTCTAAAAAAGTTGCCTGGGCTATTACTGACCAAAATGTTACTGTATGTTATGACGGAGAAACTCACATTGTCAAGAGAACTGACAAGCTGGGCGAGCAACTAATTACTGCCCTTAAAGCTAAAGATATGGATAGCATTCCTGATTTAGTTTCTGCAGCCAAGCGCATCGAGTCTTTTTCAAAAGGAAACTTCGTTGTTAAGGATGGCGAGATTTATGTTAATGGTATTGTTGCTCCAACTGTGTTAGGAAACAAAATCGTTCGCTTTTCTGAAGAGGGTCTTCCTTTTGAGCCACTTGTTAAGTTTGCAGAGTCTCTTCAAAAGAATCCATCTTTTAGAGCCGTCAATGAGCTATTTCAATTCTTAGAGAAGAATGATCATCCTATAACGGAAAATGGAAGTTTTATTGCTTATAAGAAGGTTCGTGCAGATTTTATGGACGTTCACTCTGGAACATTTGATAATAGTGTCGGCAATGTTGTAGAGATGCCTCGTAACCAAGTTAATGAAGATGCGACGCAAACTTGCAGTAATGGTCTTCATGTTGCTAATTATAATTATGCCACCAATTTTTATGGCGGTGGAGTTATGTTAGAGGTAGAGGTCAATCCCGCCGATGTTGTATCGGTTCCTGTTGATTACAATAACGCAAAGATGCGTGTGTGCAAGTATAAAGTTCTTGGTGTTGTAACTCAAGAGCATGACGCTAACCTTCAATATAAGAACGTCTCTAATCCTAATTGGGATGATGCGGATGAGTTAGATGAAGAGGAGAATGAAGAAGATGATGACGGCTGCGAAGAGTGCGGCGGTTATGTAGAGTATGGGTTTGATCTTTGTGAAGATTGCGAAACTGAATTTTATGATGGCGAGACTGTCTAATTAAATTTTAAGATTAATTTTAATTTGTAGCACATATATGTAGTATTTCATGACGTATTTTATATCATCAGTTAGGTCCTATTTATGAATAATATCGCTATTTTGGGAAGTTTTTTTGGTGATGAGGCAAAGGCACGATGTGCACATCATTTATCGCCAGATCATCGCTATGTAATTAGATTTAATGGTTCTAATAATGCAGGACATACCGTATTCGTTGATGGTACTAAATGTGTTTTTAACCAAGTACCATCTGTTGATTTTAGAGCGCCTCACACTCACGGTATTTTAGGCGCCGGAATGGTCATTAATCTTGAAGCATTAAGAGATGAGTTGATAAATTTAGAAAAAATTTACCCACATATGTCTAAAAGAATTATAATTGATCCAGATGCATTTATTGTACTGCCCAAACATATTGAAGAGGATAAGATTAAAAATACCCATATAGGTAGCACTAATAAAGGCGTTGGTCCAGCTTATATGGATAAAGTATCTCGTAATGGGACTAAAGTAAAAGATTTATTAGAGTCTAATTCTGAAATAACTAAAGCTCTTAAAAATATGGGCGTTAAATTTAATTATGCATTAGCTATGTATGATGAATTATTGTCTTCAAAAGTTCTTTTTGAAGGTGCCCAGGGAATACTTCTTGATTTAAATGCCGGAACGTATCCGTATGTTAGTTGCGGAGACAGTACGTTAGCCGGCATTTATTCTTCTGGATTTGGATTTATTGCGCCTAATAAAATTTATGGTGTTGCCAAAGCATATTCTACCAAAGTTGGCAACGGACCATTTCCAACAGAATATTTTGACGAAGAGGCTGAAAAATTAAGACAATTGGGTAATGAATATGGCGCTGTTAGCGGGCGACCGCGCAGAGTTGGCGCATTAGATTTACCAGCATTACGTTATGCCTCAAAACGTGGCGGAATAAATAATCTAATTATTACTAAATTAGATGTTTTAAATGGGTTTAAAACAATAAAAATATGTCATAAATATGTCTCAGATCCTGTCTGTGGTAGAGATTTATTTACAGCCAAACCAGAATATACATACTTGTCAGGTTGGGATGATGCTCATGATGAAAATCAAATTAGACCATTTATTGAATTTATTGAAGAACAAACCTCTATAAAAATAAAATATATTTCAGCAGGCGTTAATCCAAAAGATATAATTGAATGGCATTGATATAGATCAATCATATCATGGAGGTTCAATTGGACAAAATAAATCCACAGTTTAGACAATTAACTGACTTATTATTCTTTTCTGATAAACTAGATTTAGATTTATCAGAATATAAAAATTTGTTTAAATCCAATTATAATGAACATTATGCTTATGTTTGGGATAGATTTTCAAAATGTTCCGAGATTTTTTGGGAAAATGGCGAGAAGTTTTGGTCTCATAGATTAAATTTTCTATTATCTTTACATGATAAAAATCTTTCTTCAGATATTGAGACTCATTTAGAAAATAGAATGTTTCAATTAATTAAGACAAAGAAACATATTCATATTAAATATGATAATGAATATTTACAGTTTCTTGAGCTATGTAAAGTAAAGCATTCCAGGCATGAAAGCCTTGCTCATATTAAAAAACAATTGACAGAATTGCCCTCGCATGTGCGCGCGGATAAGCTTATGCTTATTATAAATTCTTTTATTCCTTTAATCTTTTCAAATTTAAGCGAATACATTGATATTGTTTCTAGAAAAATCACACAATCATCTCGTAATTTTGACCTACTTAAATCATTAGAGAATCAAGGATTTGAAATTGATAAATTACCAATGGTTAAATTATTAAAAGAAATTCTTTTAGAAAAAACTCATGTTGTAAAAAACAGAAGAGCATTCTTTACAATGATTAATGATAAAGATATATTGGATTTATTTAAATTAGAATATAAAAATTCATTAAAGAAAAAGATAATAGTATTACTTAGTCAATGTGAGTATACTGAAATTGAAGAAAATCATTTAAGAAATGTAAAGTGCTTACTAGAAATAGATCCATCTCTCGCTGATGAGATGGCAGTTATTTATGCAGATAAACTTTATGGCAGAGTTACTGGTCACAAAAGATCAAATGCTGACAGGCTTATTCGTTTAGTAAAAACATTTCCAATAATTGTTCCTAAAAAATTATTAGCATACTTATCTGCTCAAAATAAAATGGCAGATATCAAATATATGTTAGCGGCGTTCCCTGCGCTTAAAAAATTAGCAGCATTCGTATGATTAAAAAAACTATGATCAAAACATATATTAGCGAAACTAATATAGAGCATGAAATTGAAATTAATTTAAATAATGAAGCTGTAATTTGGGTAAATATTAATAAGTCCGGTTCCATGGGATATGTATTTCCAGTATGCGATGGTAAAATAGATTGGAACATTTCAAAAGAAAATTGGGCATTGATATCAAGTGACGTAGTAAAAGTTGCAAATAATTTCGCGAAAAAATGTCATCTAATAATTTTCAGTTGAGGTAACATGATAAGTATTACAGATTTTGCTTTACAAAAGCTAAAAGAAATAGCTGCGTCTGAAGGCGTAGAAGAACAATATGTTCGTATTAAGTTAAAGGGCGGCGGCTGTTCGGGAATGATGCATGAAATGGATTTCGTTTCAGAAAAATTAGATACGGATGAATTAATTCAATTCGATACTATTAAAGTTATAATTGATCCTGTATCGTTTCAATATTTAGAAAATGTATCAGTAGATTATATTGATTCACTAATGAGTACTGGGTTTAAATTCAATAGTCCAGATATTAAAAGTTCTTGTGGCTGTGGAAAAAGTATTTCTTATTGATATGAAAATAATCAAATCATTTGAAGATGCTGCATTTTTAGCGCTTCCAAGAGTTTCTAATGGAACTAATCCTATCAATCATACGTGGTTATGGGGGCTAGGTGATGATGGGAAATTTATTATAAATGTACGAAGTTTTCATTGCCTAATGAATGGTATAATTTACACGATAACTCAATTGTATCCAACTGCGTCTCATTAAAAGAAATGAAAAAAATTGTAAAAGAGTTTGGGCATTTATTAGTTTTTATATGAGGCATAATATGATTAAGAACGAAGTATTGGAGAAAATAGTAAAGAACAGTCCTCATATGAATTGGATTGAAAATAATACAATATTTTTAACAGTTCATGGCAGCCGAGCATATGGACTAGAAACTCCAGAATCAGATTATGATTATCGTGGAATTTGTATTCCTCCAAAAGAATATTATTTTAGTTTTAATAAAAACTTTGAACAAGCAGAATTAAAAGCACCAGATCCAGATGCAACTATTTTTGATTTAAGAAAATTTTTTAATTTAACTTCGCAGGGCAATCCAAATACTCTTGAATTATTATTTACAGAGCCAGAAGATCACTTAATAGTTACTGATTTGGGCAAAATCCTTCTTGATAATAAGGAGAAATTTCTTTCTCGCAATCTAAAAGAAAGATATATTGGTTACGCCAAAGCTCAAGCTCACAGAGTAAAAAACCATAAACGATGGGTTGATAATCAGATTATGCCCCCGCCATCTAGAGAAGAGTTTGGATTAAAACCAGAATTTTCAATACCTAAGGAACAGTTACTAACTATTAATGCGGCTATTTCTAAACAATTAGACAAATGGAATTGTGATTTTGAACCCTTTTCAGAACCACAAAAAATTTATTTAAGAGGTAAAGTTTCCGATATTTTATCTGAAATGAAAATTTTATCAGATGATAAATGGGAACTTGCTGCCCGAAGTTTAGGCGCCGATGAAAATTTTATTTATATTCTGCAAAAAGAAAAAGCTTATCAAAATTTAGTGGATGATTATCATAATTACAGTACTTGGTTAAAAAATAGAAATCCCAAAAGAGCAGCATTAGAAGCTAAAATAGGCTATGATGCCAAACATATGACTCAATTAATTAGACTTTTAAAACTTGGGAAAGAAGTATTGTTAACCGGCAAATTGCAAGTTAAAAGACTTTATGACCGCGAAGAATTAATGGAAATCAAAAATTGCCTGGTGCCATATGAAAAAATTATTGAATATGCTGATAAAATAGAAGATGAAGTTAAACAAGCTTATTTTAAATCTCCATTACCGCTGAAGCCAGATATTAATTATTTAGATAATCTTTGTATTGAATTAATTGAAAAAGCATTATTTTTGATTTAAATAAATTAAGAAAAATTATTTATATTAAATTGTAATAGTCTTCTCATATTAATAAAATCATTTATTGATTGGGTTAATTTTGCTCTATTACAAATTTTACAACTTGACACGCAATTAGATATTAAATAAGGAAGATTATTATCTAATCTATCAATTCCCATATTTCCAGAACCATTGCAATAATAGCAGTTATTGCGAATAATATATTTATATTGTTCTTTGGTTAATTCAAATTGAATATTTCTTTTGCTAGCATTATTTTTATAATTGCTATAAGTTGATTTATTATCAATATTTGATTGATTGCCGTTTATCCATAGTTTAAATTCATTTATAGTTAAATTTAATTTTGCGGTATTGCAAAATTTGCAACAAGGCACGCAATTATTAATAATATATTCTTTGCTATTATCAACTCTATCTATTCCCATTTTTTTGTCAAAAAATCTAGTACAATAATAACATGGTCGTAAAATTAATTGTGCACAATCTAAATCTAATAATTGCCACTTGTGTCCCTTTTGTTTGGCAGATCCTCTTTTTTGTTTTACAATATAAGGTACCCAATTGCGACCATTAAATTTGTCATTATTTAATTTTAATAATTTTTGATTTGGCAAGTTTGATGCACATAATGAGCATTTTCTTTTATTAGTTATTCGCGCATTCGGAGTTGTTAAATATGATTCGTGTATATTGTTTTGACAATATAACCATATTTTTTTGTGAGAGCTAAAGCTTATTTCAGATGGTAATATAATATTTAATTCATAATTCCATTCATTTAATATTTCTGGATAATTTACGCTCAATGAATTTGAATTAGATACTTTTGCTCCAGAACATTGTGGGCATCCATTTTTATTATTAGTTTTAGAATTAATAGTTAGTTCGTAACTATGAGTATCATTGATTAAACATTTCCAAAAAACTTTTTTATGTGAACCAAATGTAATTTCTGTTGGTGATATTATATTTTTGTCATAATCCCATATTAATAACAATTCCGGATGAGTAATATTTAAATATTTCTTCATATGAGTTATATAACTATATGTAATGAGTAACTGTTTAAATTTATTAAAAATTAATCAAGAGGAGGCTCTTTCTTTAACAAAATTCTTTTTTAAAGCAAACAAAAATGTATTCATTTTTGGACGACGCGGAACTGGAAAAACTGAAATTGTTTTACAGGCAGCAAAGGCGTGCAATTTGAAAGTTAATTATATTAATTTAAGCGTAATAGAACGACCCGATCTTGCTGGTTATCCAGATATGTCGTGTAAGGGAGACATAATAACATTTAAGTCGCCAGCATTTCTTCCAAAATTATTAGAAAATAATAAGCCTGATAGCATAATTCTTTTTGATGAAGTTGACAAGGCTCCACCAGAAGTTACGGCTCCATTATTAGAAATTCTTCAATTTAAAAAAATTAACGGAGTGCCTATTAATGTGGCTGCATGCGTACTTACTGGCAACTTAATAAATGAAGGCGCTTACTCTAATGCTATTAGCACCGCGTTATTAGATCGTGGAGCTAAATATATTCTTGATTTTGATTTTATCCAATGGATGGATTGGGCAAAAACTAACAACGTACATGATTTAATTCTTGGATTTTTAAGAAATAATCCAGAATTAGCATGTGGCAAGACAGAAGATGCTTCATATGCGTCACCATCTCCTAGAGGCTGGACTTTGGCATCAGAAGCTTTGATGCAAGCAAAAGAATTTAAAATAGTAGATATTGAAACTGTTACGCAGATTATATCTGGCTTCGTTGGAAATGAATCTGGAATTAGATTTAAAATCTGGTATGAACATTATCGCAAGTTTGAGCCGTTTGTTCATTCGATAATTGAAACTGGAAATATGAAATTTAATTTTGCCGATCTGGCTCCGACAGAAAAAATTGTGTTTGTAGTTTCGGCATGTTACCATGCTAAGCAAAAAGTATTTCAAGAATCATCAAAATCTAATAATAGATTGACGTATCTGGACAACTTATGTAATTTCCTGATTTCATATAAGGTTGAGCATGAGATACAAGTTATGGGGCTATATAATTCTTTTGATTTTGACATGATCGCTAAGCACAAGCTATACTCCTGTAAAGTATTTTTTGAGTTATTTAATAAGTTGAGCGAAAATATTACTTTTAAAAAATAACAGCCCTTGACAGGCAATTTTTAAGTTTTAAATTAAATTCACGAAAAGATTATTACAATAATATGATAATGATGGTTTTTCTTATTTTAATAGCAATCATGCTTGAAGCGAGAATACGTACAGACATAATGCAGTCTGAGCCGAGCTGGTGGATTATTTTCGGAGTGTCAGTATTGATATTGATATTAACATATATTTTTGGATTTAATTGGTGGTATCCAGAAGTTCAAAAAACAATTAGAGGATGTAGAGAGTTCTTATGCAAAAAGTCATTATATTAATTGGAATTCCTGGCTGCGGCAAAAGTACATTTTGTCAAGAATTAATGGAAAAAGAGCCGGGCAAATGGAAAAGAATTAATAACGATTCTTTAAGAGCCGCTATTGATTTTTCAGTTTATTCTCCAGAAAATGAAAAGATGATATGTAATTTGCGTGAACATATGTTGCGCGAATTCCTTAAATTAGGATATAATGTTTTAATCGATAATTTAAATATAGGTAAAAAGCATTGGGATTTGATTTGTAAAATTGTCACATCTTTAAATAAAGATATTTGTATAACGGAAAAACCATTTTATATTGATGTTGAAGATGCTATCGAACGAGATTCGAAACGTGAAGGAATCTCTAAGGTTGGAGAAACCGTTATTCGTAAATGGTTTAAAAAATCAGGCGGGAAACAACACAAATTTTATAACCCTCGTATTGAAATTTTTAATAAAATACATGTATCACAAGATACAACACTTATGGTTCAAAATAAAGATTTGCCAAAAGCAGTTGTCTTTGATAATGATGGGACCATTTCTTTATTAAATGGAAGAAATCCATATGATGCAAGCACTTGTGATAATGATTTGCCACATGAACACGTAATTGAGTGTATGAAACTATATGCTAATGCAGGATACAAAATTTTATTTGTTTCTGGGCGCGAAGAAAAAGACCGCGCCCCAACAGAGAGGTTTTATAAAAAACATTTTCCACATATAGAATATCAACTATTAATGCGCCAAACTGGTGATATGCGCAAAGATGTTATGATTAAAGAAGAAATCTTTAATACATATATTAAAAATATTTATTTTGTTGCAGGCTGGTTTGATGATAGATTACAAATCGTAAAATGGCTATATAAAGCGGGTTTTCCGGTTTTTCGTGTTAATGATCCTGAAGCTACTTTTTGAACATAACTTTTATAGGCAATAATTAATTATGAATAACCTAGCTAAAAGCGTATCTGCTGAACAGCTGCTTGAAAATTTAGCGCATACTAAATATCATATAGACACTCTATTTAGTATGTTTCCTGATTTAGAAACATATCAGGATGCTGATAACTTAATAACGTATTTTTCTAAATCCGTTCATTCAACTGCTGATGGAATTGAATTTTTCAATTACTCTGTCGGATATTGTATTACAATTCACGTAGCTAATCCATTTAAAAATATAAATATTAATTGCGAATACTGTAGTGGAGATATAAAAATATATACTTCGCCGTCTCGTATACCATTGTTTCTTTATTCTGGGTCTGAGGTTTATCCAAATAAAGATTCAATTTTTAACGTAATGGCTTATGAAGATATTTATAAAATAAATAATATTTCTCAAGAAATTATTGGCAAGAGCCATAGTTATATATTGCAATGGATTGATAAAATGTCTAAAAACACAAATCATTTTAAATTAGACTTAACTTTTATTAATAAAAGTATTAAAAATTTATTACCCTTTTTATAAAGGAAAAAATGATATTATCTATTATTGGATTAATTATAATTTACATATTATACGCCCTTCTTGTTAAGGGCTTATTATATAAAATTATTTTAGGTGTTTTTGGATGGATAGGTATGTATTGGTATCTTAGTGATATCGAAGATTTTCAAACTTATCCATTTAATAATGATACTATTACTTGGGCAGCTTTAGTCCCAACTGTTATTTTATTGATGGCAATGGCACACACTAAGGAAGAGTAAATGAAATTATATAATGAAAATGGGCAATTATCTGATTATGGTAAAATGATTTTTGATGAATGTCTTAAAAGTGGAATTGGTAAACTTTTGCATAGCCCAGATTCTGCTGAAGAAATTAGACTATTAGGATCGTTGATTCATCATTATGTGGGTAATGTTGTTCTTGATAAGGCTATTAAATTTAAAAAGTAATAATGCCTAATACTATAATCTTTCTAAATGGATTTGCTATTCCACCATTTCTGGCAAAAACCGGATTTGTGTGGGACGATTCTATTTGGAAAGATTATAATAGAGTCTATAATACTAGTAAGGTTCCCATATCAGATAATATGGTAGAGCGAGAGCTGAATAGGCTGTCAGAGCTGATTAGTAAGTATGAAAGCCCAATTGTGGCTGGACACTCTCTTGGGGCGTGGTGGGCTGCCAATTTAGCGGCTCACACTCAATTTAATATAAAGAAGCTGGTGCTGTTGACGCCCCTGGGCGATACGACACATTATCCAATTTTAAATATTTCAAATAAATATCACTTGCCATTGAAAGAGCAAAGTAAAATTTGTTATGGAAAAGAAAAAACGCTATTAATTTATAGCAGTATGGATTTAATTGTTCCACATAAGAAACATTGTCCGAGTTTAATAAAAATGTTTAACCCTACAGTTTATTCTTTATTAGGCGGACATTTATTTCAATTAAATCATAAAGCAGGATTATCGTTCATGAAAAAGTGGATTGAGTCAAAATATATATGATATATAAATAGGTAATGAACAAATACCTATTTGAGTTAGATTACTCCGCAGATAGCTTGCGATGGATCAGAAAGCTAGAAGAAAAGTATCCTAAATTTGGCAGCGCCACTATAAAACCTACTTATTCTTTAGATGATTTGGAAAACTTTCAAAATGAAATCATTAAAGATAATGATTCTGCATTAGCTTATTTTTTTGCTGGAGCGTATGCTTATAAGCAATATAAGATGCAAAAACTTATATTAGATAATAAAGATGCTAAGTACGCGCTTTTATTTGCTCAAAATATTAAAAATTGTGATATTAAAGCTTTACAGGCATTAGTAGTTAGTTCTAAAAAAATTAAATATATTTGTGACTTTGCCTGCTTCGTAAGTGGAGCGGACTGCAAACCATTAGAAGAAATCATTATTAAATCCAAAAAAGTCAAATATGCTCATAAGTTTTTAAAGCATGTTAAAGGTTCTGATGCAAAAAAATTCAAAAATGTAATTCTTTCATCAGATAAACCGAGGTACTTATTTGAATTAGCCAAACATTTAACTGATTTAAAAGAAATATCTTTAATAGAAGATTTAATTATTAAATCTGGTTCATTTACTTATATGAGACTTTTTGCGGAAAAAATTAAAACTGCTAACATAGAAAAAATTGAACAAGCAGTATTAGATTCAGATAACGTTAATGAAATCAAAAAGTTTGCTAAATATGTAAAGCGGTCATCTATGCGTAAATTCTTTTTAGTATTATAATTTTATCATTCTGATATAGATGATCACGACGTACTGAACAGAAATTTTCAAAAATCTGAGCCTTGACGCCGCCATCAATTATCGTTAATTTGTATGTATAACAAGACATGATAAAACGAGGGGAATTTACCTAAGGACTAGAACATGGGAATGCGGAGATTTCATTTTGAAAGAAGAGAAGACGCAAGTGGTGTTTCGGGTATTGGCAGAGTGGCAGAAGGTATAGTATTTTCTGATGGCAGAGTCGCCATCGAATGGCTAAGCACCTGTCCAAGTACCAATATTTATAATAGTTTGGAAGACGTTGATCGTATTCATGGGCATGAAGGTAGAACCACCATTGTTTTTGACGATCCGGTTGATCCAAATAAAGAAAATCTTAATAATGATGGAAATTAAATATTATACATGAAGTATTCTGATAACCAATTAAAAGCACTTGCAGCTACTAATCCTAAAGAATTAATTAGTATATTAAACAGCCCCCATGCCGATGTAAGTACATTGACATTCGGGGCTGAAATTTTAGGTGGAGAAGTATCTGATGAAAGCCTAACCCTTCCTGTTTTTAGAAAATTAATGAGGCATGTTAATGCGGTTGTGCGAGAAGGATCTTTAATAGGCATTGAAGCCTTTTACTCCGCCGAAACTCCTCCGCCACAAGACATTTTAGACAAATTAAAAGCAATGTCTAATAATGATCCATCTCTAGTAATAAAGAATTTATCTAAAGATTTATTAAAAGAATATAGTATATTATAAAAAATATCATCGCTGATATACTTAATTCGTAACACTGCTATATGGTGGCGAAAATGATTTATGAATTAGATAAAATAATCGAAGAACAAGAATACTGCGCAGCTAAAAATATTTTTATTAGATCAGTTTATCCTGATGCTAAATTAGTAATAACTAAGCCTTCTCGTTATGGTAGGGACCTGGATGAAACTGCTTATAATTATTACACATCAATTTCCGTAAATAAAACTTATACCAAAATTCAATTTAAAGAGAAATGGCGCATTCTATACATGAGACCATATATTACAATTGAATTTGAATTTAAAGGTAAAAAAGAAACTATCAAAATCTTTTCAAGCCCACATCGTAAAAAATTGGCATATACCGGATGGCTTGATAAAAATAAAACTATAATGTTTAGCAAACTAGCCCTTAATGTCAAAAATGATAATTTTAAGGAATCTTTATTAAAAGATTGTGCGTCTGGTATTATGAATTATATTAATAATCATAAAGACCATAAAATTGATACTGCCAATCTTAACGAACGTTTAAAAAACTTATTGGTATTTATATGATATTATTAAAGTGTAAATTATGTTCTGGTGAAGTTGATATTGTTAAAAATGATAATGGTATTAATAAAAAAACTAAATGTCAGAAATGTGGACATACTAATGTAGAGCCCGAGCAAAATGGTCCAGAAATTATTTTTATGCGCCGACGAGCGAATCCCGATACCAAGTAATAGTTTTTAGGACACCTTCTTTTAGCGAAGTATTTGCTGTCCAATTTAATAATTCTTTTGCCCTTGAAACGTCTAACATTCTTTTTGGCTGACCATCTGAAACGGTGCCATTGAAAACAATTTCGCCAGTATATCCAGTTAGTTCTTTTATTAACTCGGCTAGTTCTTTTATGTAAATTTCCTTACCTGTTCCTAAATTAATGGGAAGGTCAGAGTCGAAGCCTGTAAGCACTGCTTCAGAAATAGCATCGGCGGCATCACCAGCGTATAAAAACTCTCTAGTAGCCCCTCCAGAGCCCCAGCATTCAACATATGGGTCGTTGTTCCTGACGGCTGTGGTGAACTTATTTATTAAAGCCGGAATGACATGACTATTTACTAAATCAAAATGGTCATGTTCCCCATATAAATTAACTGGAATTAAATGCGCGCCCTTGAAACCATATTGCTCTCTATATGTTTGACCTAACATTAATAAGGTTCTTTTAGCTTGACCATAAGGAAAATTAGTTTCTTCTGCAGCTCCATTCCAAATATTATCCTCTTTAAATGGGGTTGGGCAGTATTTTGGATAAGCACACACCGACCCTAAAGAATATATATATTTTATATTATTTTCTCTAGCAACTTCATAAATGTTCAGTGCCATCTGAGTATTATCGCGCAGAAAATCAGCAGGACTATTTTTATTTGCTAAAATGCCTCCACATAAAGCTGCCATATGTAAAATAATATCTGGTTTATACTTATTAAATTTATCTGATAAACAATCTCTGTCTAATACATTTAGTTCTTTACTATTAGGCGCCCAGACTTTATAGTTTAATAATTGTAATTTAGGCGTAACATGTTTGCCAAGAAAACCATTACCTCCCGTAATTAAAATTTTCATTTATTATACTCCGCTTAAAACACTATTGTTCTTAATAAGCAATTCATTCATAGCTAATTGCATATCTGAATTAATCATTTCATCAACTAAATCTTCAAAATTATATTTAGGAGTCCACCCAAGAGAATTCTTTAATTTTGAAGGATCTCCGCATAAGGCGTCAACTTCTGAAGGTCTAAGATACCTAGAATCAAACTCTACATATTTTTCATAATCAAGACCGAGCTTATTAAAAACTTTTTCAGCAAACTCTCTTACAGAGTGCATCTCGCCGCTGGCGACAACAAAGTCATCTGCTGTAGGCGCTGTTATAATTTTATACATTGCATCAGCTACGTCGGCAGCGTGCGACCAGTCTCTTTGTGCATCAAGATTTCCTAAATAGAGTTTGTCTTGTAGCCCGAGTTTAATTCGAGTTGCTGCTCTTGTAATCTTTCTTGTTACGAAAGTTTCTCCACGTCGAGGGCTTTCATGATTGAATGATATAGCATTACAGGCATGAAGCCCATAAGCTTCCCTATAATTAACAGTCGAATAATATCCAGCAACTTTTGCTACAGCATATATTGAGCGAGGGTGAAAAAGTGTACTTTCATTTTGTGGCGGCGGAGAAGACCCAAACATTTCCGAACTTGATGCGGTTAAAAATTTAGTGTCTGGACTATTTTTTCTAATTGCCTCTAATATTCTAACTACTCCGGTTGCACCGATATCCATTGTATATTCTGGAATATCAAAACTTACACGTACGTGACTCTGTGCAGCCATATTAAAAAATAAATCTGGTTTTACGTCTCCTATTAGGCTTGACAAAGAAGAATAATCTGACAGATCTCCATACACTAATTCTAAATTAGTATCTAAATGCGGATCTTGATATAAAAAGTCTATACGCTCAGTATTTAATGAGCTGCTACGACGTTTTAGCCCGTATACTTTGTATCCCTTTTGTAACAATAATTCACAGATATAAGATCCTGTTTGCCCAGTAATTCCAGTAATACATGCCGTTTTCATTTATAACTCTTTCTGTGATTAATTTACATATCTCTATATCAAATGTTACAATTTATTCTTGAGCCACTCGGTTTTTTTATTATGATAATCTGGTGACATATTATTCCAATTACTACCTGCTATATAGTGCAATATACTTCTTCTTCCTTCCAAACAAATATATTCATAATTGGCTGGCGAGAACCCGCAATCTGGATCTTCATCAAAATGTATTGATTCTGATTTTATATTCTTAATTTGGTCTTTATATTTTTTTAAATAGTGATATGTTTGACCACCAACATCTACTGCGATTCCTTCGCACCTACCACACCACCAATTTATAGAAGATGCATCTGGTAATGTAGAAAGGTTTGCAAATACAATTCCATTCCACATATAATATATATGACCCCTTAATTGTTCATTATAAATAATGTCATATTTGTCTAATAAGTTAGATATATTTTCCTTTTCAATAAAAAACATATCAGAATCTATTATACAAATTTTATCATCTGTTTTAGATATAATATTAGTCCAAGCCCAACATAGCGGATACGCACATGCTAAATATGAATTTGCATATGTGCCATCGACATTAAATAATATTTCTCCATTAAATTTAGAAGATAATATTTTATTATTTTCAATATCAATACATTGAATGTTATTATCTTTACACCATGTATTTATATTATTATAATCACTTTTATTAATATCAAAAATAGCATTATTAAATACAATAAACTCAAAATCATCTTCTAAATTCTTTTGAAAAGATTTTAACTGAATTTCTAAAAAATCTGGACGTTTATGAGCAAACGTATATATTTTTAGCATTTACTTTTTTCCATACATTTTTGTAGAGCCTTGTTTATATGATTTCTGTAACTCGCCAGTTTTTACCATATGATTTATTTTCTCATCAATTTCTTGAATTAAATCATTACGCTGCTGATTTGCAATATTGGTTAATTTTGTTGCATCAGAAATTTCTTTATCAGAAGCGTCTTGTTTTCTCTTAACATCTTCTGCCATCCAAATTCTAATATTTACAATCGTAAGCTTATCTATCAAATTTCCTATAGTATCCATTAGACCTTCCTCACAGTTAATATATCTCTCTGCGTATCTTCCAGCAAATTTTTATATGTATATTTCCAATCGACATCGCCTACAATTTGTAATTTTTGTGAATGTGCTGGCGAGCTATCGCTCTCAGCAATATACTCATCAAAATTAAGGTTATTTAATTCATATAAATCTTTTATAAAAGTTTTGACATTAAATAATTTGCCAGAACTCATCATGCTGTCTTTAGTAAGTTCAATACTTTTGTTTACAACAAACTGTGGCGAAACCATGTCTCTTTTGAAATCAAGATTGTTAACATAAATTTTCTTTTTATTAATAATTGAATCAAACACTTTGCCAAATAAAAAATAATTAGATCTATGGATAGAGTTAAAGTAAAATGGATGCATAAATATTACTTTATTATATTTGGAATTTATTTTTCTTAACTCATTAATTCTATTTAAAAGAAGAAACTTAGATATAGTATATTCTGAACCCGGAGTGCATAAATAAAAATTAGGATTATCCTTGGCATTAATAGTGCCTGTTAATCGTTCCCACAACATGCATGTCCCATAACACACTATTTTGTTTGCATTATCTATTATAGTATTAATTATATTTAATGTATTAATATAATTTGGTGTAATATAATCTATATTTGAATCATAAATTCTTTGTTCTGCAAATGTTATGTAAACGGATTCCCATTTGTTATTTTTTAAAAAATCAAAATCAATATTGCGAGATGAAATCTTCATATAGTCTTGCGGAAAATATTGCGCTAATTGCGATGTATTGCCAATTATTAAGTGCATTTTATATAAAATTCGTCCTGAGCTTCTTTTCTATCCAATTTATAATTCTTTTTTAACATGTATAAATAGTTTTATAATCCTGCTCTTCCCATCCGACTGCTTTATCATAATCCCTATATAATGCTTTTACTTCTAATGCAGAGCATGATACTAAATTTGGACTAATTTGAAAAGATGTTGTTCCCTTATCTTCTGCGCTCGCGGCATACTCTAAGATTGGTAAATTTCTTTTTCTAAATTCCTCACAAAATTCTGGATTAGGCTCTATTGATATAATATTCCAATTTAGTGCGCGAAGTGGTAGAGATATGGAAATCATCTCTGGATGCGCAGCGCCAACTTCTAATAAAGTTGCCTGATAGCCCGGCGGAAAATATCCAGACAGTATATTCGCCATTTCTATATTAGATGCCATATTACTCTCCCGGTATTATCTCAAAGTTTGGACAAGGGACAATGAAATGCCCTCCGCCTTGTAAATACTCTTGCTCTCTGTTAATAAATTCATTAATAAAATGCCAAGGAAGAACAAGCAGATAGTCAGGCTTAGCTCTCCTCATTTCATCTTCAGAATAAATTGGTATATTTGTTCCAACGGTTTTTAAGCCAAATTTATATGGGCTGCGCTCAGCAATGCCGTCTATTAATGTATTATCTAATCCAAAATATTGAAGAAGAGTGTTGCCCTTTGTAGAGGCTCCATATCCCCAAATAGTTTTGCCCTTTAACTTTTCTTCTTTAATAAAAGAAACTGTTTTATTTTTCAACTCTTCTATGTCATTAAAAAATTTAAACCAAGTTTGCGCCTGATCTAAGTTCTGAGTTTTTTCATAAGCTAAAAGTGAATCAATGCGCATATTACAAACATCTCTATATGGTTGTGATGAAAATGTTTTGTCATCACCAGATTGTTTCATTGCATAGACTCTAAATGAACCGCCATTAACATCATTAAGATGACAATCCATTACTTTAAACCCATTTTTTTCTAATAAAGCTTTTAAGTTAAAAAGAGAATAATAATAAATATGTTCATGGCAAATATTGTCAAAAGCCATTTGTTTAATCATTAATGGAGTATAGCTCAATTGAAGAACCCAAATTCCATTATTATCTAATACTTTATGTATGTCTTGAATGAATAAATCTGGATTTTCCAGATCATAAAACATAGCTATAGATGTTATTACTTTTGCTTTTAAGTCGCCAAATTTTGTTTTCTTAAATACTTCTGCGCTGAAATAGTCTTGAATAATTAGATTTGCATGTTTTTGTGATTCTAATTTGTAAGAGTCATCGACGGGATCTATTCCTATTTTTATTAAATTATTTGGCAAATGTGACAGTAATGTTCCATCATTACAAGCAATGTCTATCCAAAGATCGTTTTCTTTAAGTTTTTTTATTTTAATAATAGAGTCTGCTATTTCTTTCAATTCTTGTTTCATGGTAGCATTAGTGCCGCTCCGATACCAATATGTTCCATACATTGTGTTTAATGGTGCTGATTTAGAAAGCTTAACATTTCCATCATCAGTTAATAATAATTTCATTTCAACCATTTCGCCTCTTGGCGACTGTTCGTCTTTGATAAAATCAGAAACGTATAATGCGCCTAAAGTAAAAAGTTCCTGCATAATTTATACCAATTTTAAAGTTTATTTAAAACTTCTGCAATTGTTTGCAGAAATCCTTTATTCATATTTTCTAATGACATATTATCGCAAACAAAACTGGTAACTGGACCATTAGCAATATTTGAGCTTTGAATCATAGCTCCGCACATTTCTACTCTTGGAACCGGTTTATTTCCCCAACAACTTACTGCTTGGGTAATGCCGCTGCATACGCCTATAAATAGATCACAATGATTATGAACCAAAGCCGTTTGCCTTACTGTAAATTCAGTTGCGGAAACAACGCCAGGATCATCAACATATTTTGTGTGATCCATCATGCTTGCAAAAATAAAATTACATTTTCCAAATTTATCTCTACATAATTGCATTGCGCCTCTAATTACCTCCTCACTCAAATTAAAATTACCAGCAGATCTTAATTGCGTTTCTAACATAATTGTTTTTGCATGTGGCAAATTAGAACAAAATTCTTTTGCCTTCTCGCGCTCTTCATCAGAAAACCCTAAATATGGGTGCCATTCCAATGAAGGATCGGCGCCAAAAACCATTCTTGGAATATTTGAATAATTTACATCATTAAGTGCATTATTAGGAAGCATTGCCCAGGGCGCCGGGAAATAACCATTGTGTAAGTCTTTCATGGATTCATAATCTTCTCTTCTATTAAGTAGAAGTTGCCCATTTTTATCCATTAAATTTCTGAAATCTTCTTGTGGCCAATCTCTTATTTCAGAAATGGCATCATTATGTTTTAACATATCCATGTATGTTGCTTTTTCGGAAGACATATTTAAAAACCAAACAATTTCTTTACCTGGCCATAGTATATCTTTATATTTTAATACACAAGTGCATAAGGCTATATCGCCATGTTGACCGTGGACAAAAATTCCAATTTTGTTATTAGACATGATGCTCCATTTTTTTATTCCATTCACTTTCCCAAATAGAAATAATTTTATAACCGTTATTGGCTAATATATTTTCTTTTTCAGAAGTTGCATTATAAAGTGCGCCAAATGATTTTTTATTCTTACAATTAATATCTTTACTGTTATATTTTTGGGGATTACCGTGCCAAAAATCTCCGTAAAATTCCCATATAATTTTATTATTTATATCAACTGCGTCCGGTTTAAATAATTTATTATTCAGTTTGATCGTTTTATTTCTAAACTCGTGTGGAACTTTTAATGAATTTAACCAAGAGATTTCTGTTTTAGAAACCGTATGTGTGCATTTTTGGCAGCCATGACCGTGAAGATGATCATGCGGGGTTTGTTTAAATAATCCATGATTATTACAAATAATATCAACCTTATTATTAGTTTTTATATAATCAACTCTATCATAATTATATAAATTATCATGAATCAGATTCGCTCTTTTAATAAAATATTCGGAATTGCCCGAATATTTTCCAGAACATTTGGCACACCCAATGCCTCTAAGATGGTTTTTGGCTAATTGCCAAAAACTTCCATGTTTATTACAAATAATTTCTATTTTTGTTTTATTATTAATATAAATAGCTTTACTATATTCATAACAATTATTATGAATTTTATTAGATTTTTCTATAAATTCACTTAAAGTAAATTTAATACCGCCAACACATTTGGGACATCTATTTTGGGAATTTACGTGCATATTTGGAGTTTGCTTAAATAATCCATGATTATACTTATTGCATATAATATCAATTTTTGTATTTGTATTTATATAATTAGCATTGCTATAATCATATAAATTACCATGAATGTTAATGGCATTTTCTATAAATTTTTCTATTGTCATTTTCTTCCTGCCAGTCATTCACCTCTCCTTACGTGAATACCCTATTTTATGATCAATTATACATATCAATAAAATGATATTTAATTGGTTTAATTAATGTTAAAAACAACATATCAAATTTTTGATTCGCCTGCTGGAAAAACAATAGTTTTTAATAATCTTTATTTTATAAATGGAGAATTTGTTTTTAATGGATCTGAAGTCAATAATGCCGAAATCTCTACTTACCCCAACGTTCATTATAGACATACCAATTTTGAATTATGGTCGCCATCGATACGTGAATTGCCAGAAGATAACACAATTCCAGTAATTGAAACTACTCATTTTTATTTAAAAGAAACTTTAAACTCTCATCCTGCTCATGTTTTATTGGATGATGTTTTTTCTGTTTTTTATGGACTTTATAAATGTAAATTAGATTATGATCCATGTGTCTGCATCATAGAAATGCATGAAAGATATGATAAAATTGATTTTTATGATTGGAGAGGGGCGTTCAAATGTCTTTTTGGACAAGAGGCAATTACATTTCATCATTTTAAAAGGACATCTGCAAAAGTTTGTTTTAAAACTTTTGTAGTGGGAAATGGAGATTTAGGACTTCATTCTTATGACTCTAATTATGCCGCTCCATTTCAAGATGATATTTGGAAGCAATTTAGAAATGCGCTTTATAAGAAATCTGACATTAATTTAGAATTAGGTAATAAAATTATTTATGTAGATTCAAATAATTTTCCAATAAAAGACAATCTTAAAAAAGTATTGGAAAAAAATAATATTGAAATTATTCATTGGTCTGATATGCTTCAGATGAAAGACCAATTAAATTTTCTTAAAAATGTTAAAATTTATATAGCAACAGAGGGCGCAGATATATTAAATTCTATTTTTCTTCCAGATAATGCAATGGTAATTGATTTAGGAAGAATGTATGCAATAGATGACTATAAAGCTCTTGGATATTGTGTGGATTGGGCATTTCCCTCTTTATCTTATATAGATGTTTTTTATTTTGAAGATTATTATACAAATTACCATAGAACACAAGAAACTACTCCAAATTCAGATGATTTAATGCAAATGATCGAATACCTTAATGATGATCAAAAAAAGAATAATATTCTGTTGATGCGAACAGAAATTTATGATAATTTTGCATCAAAAATTGTAAACAAAATTCATTATGAATTAAAATTAAATAATTATTCTCCAAATGCCCGTTTGTTAATTGAAAATTATCCTGATATTAAAAAAAGAAATGAAATAGTAGAGGATTTTAAAATAGGTAGCCCTGCGTATGCTTGCAATGATAAAATCCGTCCATTTAGAATTTATTAATAAGCAATATGAATATCAGGACATCTTTTAAATAAGGGTAAAATTATGACGTATTATTCACAGGCAAAACAGGATGAATTCGTTGCCAATATTTTAAATTTTAAACGAAATGGATATTATTTAGATATTGGGTGCGGAGGACCTACTTGTTTAAATAATTCATATTTTTTTGAGTTAGAGCTTAATTGGAAAGGTATTTGTGTAGATACCGGCATGTCTTGGACTGAAGGCTATAATAATAGAAATTGCATTTTCTTAAATGAAGATGCCACTAAAATAGATTACAAATCCGTTTTCATTGAAAAAGGGTTTCCAACAAGATTTGATTATTTATCAGTAGATGTTGATGACGATTCGCTTGCCGCTCTTAAAAAATTACCGTTTGATGATTATAGATTTAGCGTCATCACTATAGAACATGACGCTTATAGGCTGGGCGATTCCCTTAGAAATGATGAAAGAGCGGAACTTGAAAAACATGGATACGTTCGATTATTTTCGGATGTAATGCTTCCTATCGATCGCGGCGGTGTGCCGAATTGTGCATTCGAAGATTGGTGGATAGACCCGGCAATATTTGATATGTATAAATTAAAAAATTTGGTTACAGAAAATTTCTATGCAGACAATATAGTGGATGTATTAAAAAACATGCCAGATACATATTATATTAATTACTAAAAGAGATAAAAATGACATATTATTCGCAGGCTTGGCAAGATGAATTTATTATTAATCTTTTAAATTTTAAACGAGATGGTCATTTTATAGATATAGGAAGCACTGATGGCATGAATCAAAGTAATTCATATTTCCTTGAAAAAGAAATGGGATGGAAAGGCGTCTGTGTTGAACTTGGTATCGGATATACTGAACATTATAAAAATAATAGAACATGTATCTTTTTAAATGAAGATGCTACTAAAATTGATTATAAAACATTATTAGATAATAATAATTATCCAGCAAGAATAGACTATTTATCATTAGATATTGATGAAAGTAGCATGTTAGGTCTTAATAAATTGCCACTTAATGATTATAGATTTAGTGCTATTACTATAGAGCATGACGCGTATAGATTTTCAGACGCTCTTAGAAATACTGAGCGAGAGTCTTTAAGACATTACGGATATTATTTATTGTTTGGAGATGTTTTAGTTCCAAAAGGATGTGGTATGGGAAATAATCTTCCATTTGAAGATTGGTGGGTAGATCCTGCAGTTTTCAATATGGATAAATTAAGCAAAATCAGTGCTGAAAAAATGTACCCTGACGATATAGTATCTATGATAAAAAGTAAAAAAGAAAATTGGACTATATAATTGAAAGAAAAGCTTGAGATCAAAATATGATTTATTTAACAAAATTATATCATAGCATAAAATACAGATTATTTAATAATAATCATAAAGATTACCATAATTATGGTGGCAGAGGAATTACAATAGATCTGACATGGAAAAATAATAAATCTAAGTTTATTGATGATATTATATCATCAATAGGCTCTCGCCCAAGCAACGATCATCAGCTAGATAGAATTGATACTAATCAAGGTTATTATTTAAATAATCTTAGATGGGTTACTCCAAAAGTAAATTGTAATAATAAAAGGAATAATAAATTAATAACAATTAATAATCAAATTAAAACCCTAACTCAATGGTCTGAAATTAGCGGTATTAAGAGAGAAACAATTTCAAACAGAATTAAGTTGGGATGGTCAAATAATGATCTTTTAAATGTAGTTAAAGAAAAAAACTATAAAACCGATCTATCAGATTTCAAATCTATTCACAAAGGCATCATTTCTAGGTGTTATGATCCTAATAATCATATTTTTCATAGATACGGCGGGCGCGGCATTAAAATATACGATGCCTGGCGAAATTATAAACAATTTCAAAAAGAAATTTTAAACTTCATTGGACTGCGGACATCCCCAAAACATCAGCTAGATCGAATTAATAATGATGGTAACTATGAACCCAACAATATTAGATGGTCTACTCCTAAAGAAAATTGTAATAATAAATCTAATAATTTATTAATCACTATTGGTGAAGAAACTAAAACTTGCACACTTTGGGCACAAGAATATAATTTATCTACAAATATTATTTTAAATAGATATTATGTTCTAAATTGGGTAGGTAAAGATTTATTATTACCAATAATCACTTCAAAATTTAATTCTGAAGAAGTCAATTATATAAGGCAGCTTTCAGCTCAAGGATTATCAAATTATAAAATATCTGAACGCATGAAATGTGGAAGAAAAACCATTATTGATATAATTCGATGTCGCGGGGCATATAAACACAACTAAAAAAAATTGGATAACATAAATATGAAAAAAATAATAAGTTACAGTCTATATAATAATCGCCCTAAAGATACAATTAATGCTATAATTAATTGCCTTTTAGTTCCTAAAATATATCCTGGCTGGATTGCCAGATTTTATATCGATGATACGGTGCCTCCTTGTATAGAAAAGCTCCTCAGAACATTTGAGTATGTTGAAGTTGTAGTTATGCCTCGTCATAAAGCAAGCGAAGCAATGTTATGGAGATTCTTGCCCGCATCTGAACCAGAATATGATACAGTAATGATTTCAAGAGATGCAGATTCTTGGATTTCTGTTAGAGAAAAGGTGTGTGTTGATCAGTGGCTTGCAAGCAACAAAAATTTTCATATTCTAAGAGACCATTGTTATCATAGTCAAAAAATTATGGGCGGCATGTGGGGAGTAAGAAATAGTATTCTTTCAAAAATGAATGAAGAAGTAGAAACATTTTGTAAAAATGGGACATATGATCAGGGCTTTTTGGCTGACAAAATTTATCCTAATATTACTCATGATTTAATGACACATTATGGTAACCCTCAATATAATAACCAAGGACAATTAGTTAATGGTTATTTTAATGATAGCTGCGTTCCAATCCCCGCCTATCAAGAGTGGGATGAGCCAGTACAAGGTCTTTCATTCCGTGAAGCTAATACATTGAATGCGTTCCACTGTGCCCATTGTAAAAAGACACATGATGTCCTTATTGGCGGAATCACCGAACACATTCCGCCTCGTGCGCTAGAAGTCGTAAGACAATACGCCACTGAAAAGGGAATCGCTTTAGATTGCCCAGGATTTTAATACATAATTAGCTGTTCCAATCCTAGATTAATAAAAGTATTTTAGGAAAAGCTGCATTCTTAATTTATGCCCCTCAGCAAATGAGGGGAAATAAGAATTCCATTGGCTGCCTGCCATATAGTGATAAAATCCGTCACAAACCCATCCAGCACTTAAACCATACTTGCCGCAGATGTAAAGATCATCTCTAAAGTATTGTAAAAATGGTGTATCTTGAGCTGTGCTAATATAATTAAGCACTTGACTATTTTCTAAAAACTTAACCTGTTTTTGATTGTTCTTAATAAAATCTTTAGTTTTACCGCCAACATCTAATCCTGGCTCTAATCCAAAATCTATGTCTTTTACATTTTGTAACAGTGTCATATTGATTATTGTAAATGCAGGATAAAAATATATAAACCCTTCACCATTTATAATTTTATATTCTGTTGTGCTTGCTGCAATATTATTTTCTATAATATTAGAAACATTAACATCATGTATTGGAAATATATCTGAATGAAGTAATACAATTATTTCACAATTATTTTTTACAGCATAATCTTGTACTGCCCAATTTAATGTTGAAGAATATCCCTCTGAAGGATTTTGAATTTTATGAATTTCTTGAGGAACTCTTACACAATTAATATTATTATAAGATGTAATTAAATTAATATCAGCTTCTGATTTGGCATCCATAGCATCATTAAATAGAACAAATTCAAAATCTTCTTTCATATACTTTTTGAATTGCCGATGCATTATATCTATCGGAAAAAGAGCGTTTACTGCGAACGAAAAAATAGATATTTTCATATAGTCTCCACATAATCAATAGTTTTTTGAAGACCATCATTTAAAGAAGTAAATGATATATTTGGCATTATTGTTTTCAAATAAGCATTACTTACGGTCTTTTTTAAATTTCCATCTGGCTTGCTTATATCAAACTGTATTTGTTGCGTAAAATTAAACGCTTTACTAATTTTGTTTGCAAGCTCTAAAATACTAACTTCTTCATTACCACAACAAATTATAGGTTTAGTGTCAGAATAACTTGACACTAAGTGTTTGATTATATTGGCAAGATCAATAGAATAAATAAATTGTCTTAATGGCTTTCCTGCACCATTAATTATAACATCTGTATTATTCTTTTTTGCATCATTAAATTTGCCAATTAAATTAGGAATAAGTCTTCCAGAAGCTATATTATCATTAGGTCCATAAATATTACATGGTACAATTCCGAAATATTTTCTATTATATTGAGTATTATAATTTTGATTTTGTAACTCAAGCATTCGTTTTGAGTACGCATATCCTGCAAATGGTCCAGTTAACTGCCCCTCAAAAATCATATTTTCATCCATTGGAAATTTTGATGGTACTTCTGGGAACATATTTGTAGAAAGGCAGCTCATTACCCTATTAACATTAACTAAATGCGAAGCTTCTAATACATTTTCATTTATTCTAATATTATTTGAAAATGAAGCAATTTTATCTATAGAGTAAAATCCCGGAACATAAGAAGCTAAATGAATAACATAATCAGGTCTAATTTCATTAAAAAGACCAATTGTTTGAGACCTTTCTGTAAGATTACAATCTTTTCTTTCAATGAAAACCCAGTCATGCTCATTTGAACATATAGCTTTTAAAGCGCTGCCTACGCATCCGCCGCTGCCAGTAATTAATACTTTCATTTATAATCCAATAATATATTAACTAATTCATCAACCAATGATCCTGACATTAAGTTACTTGGTAACCCAATAAAGAGCCCTCTAAAATGGCAACGTTCAGCTCCCTTAAAATCTAATGGATTCAATTCGGGATATAGATCTTTAATAACTGGCTGTCTAATCATATTGCCAGTAATAATTGGACGGTTCTCAACCCCATTGCTTGAAAGATAATCTAAATAGTCTGATAGTTTAATGTTTTCGTTTAAAAACATTGTAACTCCGAACCACGCAATATCTCCATTATCTATTTCTTTTGGAAACGAAATAAAGCTACCTCTTGAATCTGCTTCTATTTTTGATTTTATATTGCTATAGTTTATTTTTCTATTATCGTTTTTCAACTTCAACTTATGAAGCTGATCAATGCCCATGGCGGCCTGTATTTCCATTGGACGAACGTTATACCCTAGATTTACAAAAGTGAATCTTGGATCTACGTCGGGGTACTGCTTATGAATTTGTTCCTTATCATTTAAACTTCTTGTCCAGCCATGAGCACGCAAACATTTTATTAGCTCATAATCATGCTCATTATCACACACGATCATACCACCTTCTCCCGTTGTTATATGGTGGGAATAATAAAATGAATATGTGGCAAAAGTTCCGAAGGTTCCCAAATATTTATCATCGTATTTGGATCCTAGACTTTCGCAGGTATCTTCTATTAAGATTAGGTTATGTCGCTTAACTATATCCATTAATTTTCTCATGTTAGCGGAGTTTCCGAGGACATGAACTAGCATAATGGCTTTTGTTTTTGGAGTTATTTTCTTTTCAAGATCTTCTAAATCTATATTTAAAGTTTCAGAATCTACGTCGACAAATACAGGAACAAGATTGCATTGAACAATTGGAAAAATGCTTGTAGACCAGCATAGAGCGGGTACGATAACTTCATCGCCTGGAACCAGTTTTTTATTTCGTTTATGATTTGTTAGTGCTGCAAATGCCAGTAAATTTGCTGATGAGCCCGAATTTACCATTACAGCATATTTAGATCCAACATATTCTGCAAACATCTTTTCAAATTTGCTAACTTGTTCGCCCATAGTAAAATTTCCAGTAAGTAATACTTTAATCATATTTAAAATATCATCGGTATCGTGTGCGTTCTGTCCTAAAGGGAAACGTAAATTCATAATTGACTCTTAAGGCTTGTAAGAATTTCTTGCCAGCTATTATAAACAGAATCTCTTCGTAAAATATTATGTTGTGACATATTGTGGCTAATTTCTTTTGTATTAACCGTATTTAATAAATGAGATAGGTGAGATGGCGAATCAAAATATTGAATATATTTCATATTTCCTTCGTCATAAAAATCACAGGTATCTATCCATTTATTTAAAACCTCTGGATTTCGGAGGCTATTAGGATTATTTATATCATCAGGCTCCGCCACCTTACCTATCCTATAAAATGTAAGATCTGAAAATGCTTTGTTTTGATGAAATAATTCTTTCAAATATTGTTTTGATGGAAAAAATAATGGAACATTTGCGGTATATTGTTCAAATGTAGACATTGTTCCATTGTGATATGGAATATGAATTATTCCTTTATAGCTATAAAGATCTTCCCAGCTATATTTCCAATTACTATTTCTAACTGCGCCAAGGCTTACACATAAATTTCCAGGAACCGATATTTCTGATCTATCATGAATAACAAATTGATTTTTGGTTCCAGTATATTTGGCATTAGTATATTCGCAAAGATTTGGAATATGCATTCCAGTTATACCAGTCATATATTTAGTATAATATTGATCTCCTTTATTATTACATACATAATAAAGTTTTCCAGACTCCGTTCTTTCTTTTAAAAATTTATTCAACCTTTCTCTAATAACTGGTTCAAAAGTATTTGGATGCTCATATCTAATACAATTAACAACAATAATTGGTTTGTTAAATTTTTCATATAGAAGCGCAAATTCTGTTGGATAACATGCAATAAATGCGTCATATTTGCTTAGCTCTTCTTTATTTGCTTCATAAAATTTATCACAAACTTCTTGTGTGCATACTCCTGAACAAGTAAGTTGCGTTCCGTCACTTAGCTTAATATTTGGCTTTGGTTTATTTAAAACCCAATAATGACCAGAAAGTGACCAATCATCAACTTCATGTCCAAGATTTTTAAAAATATGAGCAATGTCTGCAATTACTGATACGTGCTGATCTATATTAAAAAATTTCATATTTTCCTAAATTATTCGGTTTTTAATGAAAGACGTATTGCTATTTGAGTTTTATTTTCTAAGAAATACATTTTAATATCAAATCCGTCACTAAATGGTTTTAACGTATTATAAAGCGTATATGGCGAAAACCAATATTTGTGATCTTTATGAACCATTTCTAAAGAAAATTCGTCAGAACAGAAAATTTCTGCTATAGCCATTGATGGAACAGTAAATAAATATTCTTTAGATTTTATTGAAAAAACATCTTTTAAAAATGAATAAACATCTGGTACATGTTCCATTACCTCTGGAACTATGATTATATCATACTCCTCATTTACAT
>Ga0315284_10001202_pt1 | contig 36670 bp, 35 predicted proteins | sample YL17G09_16_MG_FD_203696 | JGI IMG/M metagenome (GOLD analysis project Ga0315284, IMG submission 203696) | Sediment microbial communities from Yellowstone Lake, YNP, Wyoming, USA - YL17G09_16 | ecosystem: Environmental > Aquatic > Freshwater > Lake > Sediment | place: USA: Wyoming | collected...
CAAAGGGCAAGCAAGAAGCGGGATCGGCAGGTGGGTGAGCAACGGCTTTTCGGAGACACACTTACGACTGAAACGAAGGCCTCAGAAGGGGAGCAGGGCTCCGCCTTGGCGTGGGACAATCTCAGCCCCACGCGCCTTACCTTCATCCGCGGCATGATCGAGGCAAAGGGCGATCCCGAGGCGGCCGCAAAATTCCAGAAGCTTAGGTCGGCTCAGGAACGAAAAGAGTTCTTCCATCAGATCGTTGGATGGGACGATCTTCAGCTCTACGAATGGCTGACGAGCCAAGTCAAAGGCGCTCTGGAGGATCATCTCAAGGAGTTGGAGAAGCTGACCGCGATGAAGGAATCTCAACAAGAGGAGCTTGACCTGAAGCTTCGCATCGACGGATCCCTTGTTCTTCCCGAGAAAGAAGCGGACTTCTTAGTGGGCTTCATCAACCGATGCCAACGGCAGTACGAGCGGGCGATCGAGGATCTGATGAGGTACCGCGCGATGAAGCGCAGCCTGGTCAACGGGGAGGGTGAACCACCCAAATTGCTGAAAGGAGCCGGAGCGGAAATGGTGCAAGAAAACTGACCGCCGCCTGGAACAGCTGGATCAAGAACTCAGGCTTATTTAGCCTTTCCGGAGGCGAAGGTGAAGTACCTGTTCCCGAAAAACAGTGATGCTCGTAGGCAGAAAGAAAAGGAAGGTTAGGCTTTCCTGATGAGGACGACTTTGTAGAGCTGGATCATTCTCGCCGAGAGTGTCACGGGTTCAACCGAGGGGCTGATCGACCAGAGCTGCACCTTATCATCGACGCGACGATAGATCCTGATCGCCCCGTCCCCGCGTCCCCAGTGGGCTGCGACGAGATCTCCGTCTTTCAGCTGAGCGCGCCGTGCGATCATCACGCGATCGCGCGGGTTGATGAACGGTCTCATCCCCTCGGCCATCGACTCGTTCAGCTCAATGAACACATGGTCCGACGTTGAGAGATCTTCAACCGCCCACGGCTGGTAAAGATCGACGGCTTCGTTGAACTCGGCTGGACTGGGCGGTACGGAATCCCGGACTAAGACGTCTCTAACGCTTTGGCAAATTTGGTGGGCCTGTTCTCAAACCAGGCTTCGCAAATCGCATGAGGCCTGGCAACGATCCGCTTTACGTCGTGATCGACCATCAGTTTCCCCGGATCGCCAAGCCGGCATGGAATTGACCTTGGGCTCGCACGGCCGCGGATGGCAAGTATCAATTTCCGCGGAACGAACCCAACCCGAATCACAACTAACCTCAACCAACGAAAGGGCTTAACCTATGTCGCGTCAACCAGCAGTGCCCAGAAAATTCGAGGACTTTCTCAAGAAAAGGGATGAGTACAACATCATTTTCCCCTCGGAGAAGGTTCTCGAGATCTCCCCGGTTCATAAGCTCATCCCGGAGGTGATCCGTATCTCTGCCGATCCGGAAGACGGTGACGTCTGGAGGGTTGGCTACGGTACGGATCAAAAGAAGATTCTTTTGACATCTGGCCGTTCAAACAGCCATTCAAATACACGGACGTGTTCACGGGGTTTGCGTTTTACAGACCGCTTAAAGACCACCTTTGTGCAGTCGGGGTCTCAGGGATCATTGATTCGGCCTTCGCGCCGGAGATCCTGAGACGCTATGCGCTGTACAATCAACTCCCGATCCAAGACCCCAAATTGGTGTTGGACCTAGACGCGATTAAGCGCAGCTACAATGTCAAGCGAGAATTCCGGGTTGAATCACTCGATTCACTGGCCAATCAGATTGGAAAGTGGCTTCATTAACAGAGAAAGGAATAATCGAGGCTCGTTTGCTCAGTCTTTTGGATTGGAAATCGAAGTGATGTATGGATGTTAGCTATGAAACAATTTTGTCCACAGGCAGGGCGAACATCGATCGCGCCCCCGCGGCGTGGTGGAAAGATCTGTGCGAGCTGTTCTCCTGGTTCACTACTTCCGCTGTCATGACTGTGGATGGCTGGTCAAAAAGGCAATCGCCAATTCGTGGAAGAGGATAAACCATGCAGCGTTCGAAAAGGAAGGGGTCCGTCGTGAGGCGCGACCGGAAGATCATCGTCTACATAGCCACAAGCGCTGACGGGTACATCGCGCGACCGGACGGCAGCGTCGACTGGCTCAACCGTCCGCGGACAGCCGGCGACTACGGCATGGCTGCGTTCTTCCGTTCGATCGATACGATCCTGTGGGGGAGGAAGACCTACGACCTGGCGTCAAGAATGAGCGGCAAAGGCGCAGGATTCGGACCTAAGGTCAAGAACTATGTCTTCACACACCATCCATCGCAATCACCCCCACCGGATATCGAGTTCGTGAACGAGCCGATCAGCGCATTCGCGAGACGTCTTCCCTCTACTCCAGGCAAGGACATTTGGATGATGGGCGGCGCAGGGATCATCGGGTCCTTCCTGGACGAAGGAGAACTCGCAATAGCGGTGGCGACGGAGATGGCAATTCAAGAACATGAGCCCCCGAAGGGCTAAGAGTAAGGGTATTCCCTAATAATCCAGTTGCAATAATAAGGGTATAACCTTATATTATGGCATCATAAACAAGGATATATCCTAATGGACAAACTCGATAAGAAGCTCATGGTAGAACAACTCGACAGGAAGTTGGCGAAGCTACACGTCTTGAAGGAGGTTGAGGTACCTTCAAAAGGGTGGATAAACGCGATCAGAACAACACTCAACATGTCCCTGGTGCAGCTTGCAAAACGGCTCAACAAGTCATCGGTAAGCGTGAAAGAAATTGAAGAGCGAGAGCAGCACAAGACCATCACGCTCAAAAAGTTGATTGAAGTTGGCGAGGCACTTGATCTTCAGTTTGTGTATGGATTCTTGCCGAAGGAATCCTCCATCGAAAAAATGATCGACAAGCGGGCTCAACGAGTTGCTCGCGACGTTGTCATGAGAACCTCCCATACGATGAAGCTTGAGGAACAGGAAAACAGAGAAGAGAGGTTGCAGCAGGCAATCAAAGACAGGGCAGACACACTGAAACAAGAGATGCCGAAGCATCTATGGGATTAGATCTCGATTACCCGGATGGTCAAACACCGCTGGATGAAGATGAGAAGGAAGGCCTCCTGATTACCACCATCACGACACGTGGTGAGCTTGACGAATTTGAACAGCTTGGCGTCGAGAAGGCCATCGAATGGACGATGAAGAGAAAGCTTGGTCTCCAGCAGATACTCACCGAGGATTTTGCGAAGGAATTGCACAAGAGGATGTTTGGGGATATTTGGAAGTGGGCTGGACAATTTCGAACATCGAATAAGAGCCTGGGAGTAGACAAGAATCAAATTCGCACCGAGGTAAAGAAGCTCTTCGATGATTGCCGATACTGGATCGATCACAAGGTGTTTGCCGAGGATGAGATCGCTGTGAGATTCAGCCATCGGATTGTTACGATCCATCCGTTCTCAAACGGGAACGGAAGACATTCCCGCCTCATTGCAGATATTCTCGTAAGCCATGGATTTGGCCGGCCCCCCTTTTCATGGGGGAGTATCAATTTGACGGCACAAGGTGCCGCAAGGTCGGCGTATCTGAAAGCTCTTCGTGAAGCCGATGATAACGATTATCAATCACTCGTTGTTTTCGCAAGGCAATGAAGATATGACACAGCAAGAACGCATCCCGTACTGTGGAGGTTGATGTACTGGTGTATGACTGTATGGCCTTACGCCCGCCAAAAAGGATGGCGGGTAAACCGGAGGAGATTGCGATTGTGGAGGGGAACAAATGAATATAATGACTACGGCGGCAATTTCGGCAACGGCAACGTTGGCGATGAAATTACGCACGTTGCGTTACGCGGAGTGCGTACTATGATCAATCCGTTTCAATATGGCGGTGTCGTAAGCACTTGGTCCATCAAATGTTACCGACTCGTCAAGTGGGAGAGCGAGCAGACAACCACGGCTGTAATAGTGTGTAATAGAGATTGGTATTACGTGATATTCTTTTAACAGTTGAGGGCAGGGTGGGATGCGTGGCATACATTCTGGAAAAATCAGCACGGCCCTAACCTTCTTTGCCTAATCCCGCAAAGCGGGACAAAAACGGGACTGTAACTATTTGGGACCTTGAAAGCGAAAGGAGAGTACGATCATATTCGGGATATCCATCTTACATATGGAGCATTACGTGGTCGGCTGATGAAAAACTTGTATATTCCGGGCATCACGATGGCACAATTATCGCCTGGGAAACCAACATAAGGAATTGAATCATGAAGGCAAAGTATCTGCAAAGAATTAGCGTCGCTTTTTCAGCTACGAAACGCCATTGCGGCATCCTCCAGCAGCAAGGAAGAGTCGAGCTCGATGACGACTGGAATGAGCTGGAACAGATTCTCCGGAAACAGAAATTGGCCCCGGATGAGAGGCAGGCAATCATCTCGAGGTCATTTTATGTGAGTCCCTCCTCTTCGTCGAAGGCAAAATCAAATGTCTTCAAAGCACTTCAGGATGCAGGGGAGAAGATCATCATCGAGGTCAATCCTGTACGGAGGCAAGTGATTGCCAGCATTCAAGGTCCACGCTCCAAACAACCTGACCCCACGACAACTCTCCCAATATCTCCTCAGGGGACATGCGATGTAATCTATTTGGATGTGTGGGAGAGTAAGATTACTGCGATCGAAGACCCGGGACTCGAGGAGCCGGCGGGTAATGGTCCGGACACTTCGCAACGTAAGCCGATCCGAGCTATTTTTGTCACACCCCGGCGGCCGCGCTCCAAGCGCTAAGGGCGCATAACGATTTGTTTTCGACATCTTGGCGTCACGAAATGCCTGCCCCGTTGCATTTCACGGGGGGTTCGTGACGCCCCTGTGTCACAAATTTCTGGACAGCCTCGAGACCTCATCCCGACAAAGTCTGGACCCCGTGATCCCGCAAACAGCACGGGACGCAAACAACGCGAAAGCACGGGGCAAGCAGGCGCTCCCACTCTTAATAAGAACTAAGGAGGTCGCTCAATGGTTTTTGGTGCGGGCCCCGTTAACGGGGTAAATTGGTTAGCTCAGGTCAAGCAAACGAAGCTGGCTTCAGACGCGCCCTTGGCATAATACGGAAACTTGAGGCTCCCTTCATTTTCCCATAGAGGCAACTACGAAACTCTTCTCTCCAACGGCGCTGATCCTCTGCACATCGGTCATCTGGGCACAGCCGATGCATTCCGCAACGGCCGCTTCTTATTCGAATGCCAGACTTTGCGTAGCCACCATCGACACAACGCAAGACTGGATACGAATCGCATTTGAGAACGTTGGTGTGTACTCTCTTTTCGTTGATTCCCTCGGATGGGTGTACGCGGGCACAGACAGCGGGCTGTATCGGTCCACTAACCAAGGAGCAAACTGGAGTTTGGTGTCTTTCCCGAAGAGGCGGATTGGCGCTTTTTTCGCAGATACGAAAGGGCGCTTTTTTGCAGTCACTGACTCCCTTGGTGGCATCGAGGGCTCAGGACTTCTGCTCCGCTCAACCGACGGAGGCGTGACATGGAACAAGTCTTACTTTCATCAGGGGGACCATCTGGAGTTAATGGCGATCACGGGATTGCCTTCTGACAATCTTTTTCTCGGAATCAGCCGAGGCCAGGCTGGACTCGGAGGTGTTTATTATTCGAGCGATGTCGGGCAAACCTGGACGACAAAATTGTGGGGAGGTATCTTTACTTCCTCCACGACCGCTCTCGTTCGGACTTCGAGAGGATTTGTCCTCGCGGCCGTCAGCGGATATCCTCCCGAGCTCTGTCAATTGAATTCGAAGGGAGAAAAATTGTTGCTTGGGAATCTTTTGGTCTTTTCAATAGCGCTGGATTCGGTGGGCACGGTGTACGCCGGAGGGCTCGGTACTATCTATCGCTCAACTGACAATGGAAAATCCTGGAGCTCCTTTAAGAAAGGTCTGCCAAGCGACAGCATTCGCACCTTGGTGTACTCTCCAGCAGGCGCTCTCTTTGCTCTGGGTCTTGACAGCCTTTATTTATCCGTCGACGGAGCGAACTCTTGGATGCCATTCATGAAGGGGTTGCCTGCAACTCGGATGAGCACCATGCAATTGGATAACGAAGGCTATCTTTTCCTAGCGACTGCTCGGTCGGGCGTCTTTCGCACGAAGAAACCGGTTCAGGAAATTGATACAATCGCTGCACGCATACACGCACCTCCAAATGACTTCGTTCTTTTTCAGAACTATCCCAATCCGTTCAATCCATCAACAACCATAGCATACGAGATTCCAGAGCCGGTGCACATCAGGCTAGTTGTGTACAACGCGCTCGGCCAGCAGATTGCAACTCTGGTGGCTCAACAGCAGAATGCCGGTGCGTTCAAAGTTGTTTGGAACGCATCAACCCTCTCAAGCGGCATCTATTTCTATCGATTGCAGGCAGGAGAGTTTGTCGAGACAAAGAAGATGGTGGTTGTGAAGTAACGATGGCGCAGCCACAAATAGCAGGCTGAGTTCGGATCCACCATAATTACCATCGCTCTCACGAGCGACTTGACTTTGCACATGGCAGGCGCCATCAAGGTCGGATCCCCCAGCTTTATTAGCCTGGCGCAATTGATTTAGTACTGAGGAGAAGCTCGAGAATGACACCATCGGATAGTTTGCGCAAGAAAGCGATCAACCGATTGACGGCCAATAGCGCCATAGTTCTCTCATTTATCGTTGCGCTTGAAATTGTCATCATGATTAGCCCCTTCGCTTTCTTTTTCTATGCAGTTTTCAACCCCTTCTTGCTCGCACTCAATCAGTCGGCGATCACTCGTTGGCTGACGGCCTTTTTTCTTCCTCACATGATTGTTCCGCCAAATCAAGCACTGATCGTCATTCGTATTTTGGGTTCGGTGTTTTTCGTTGCGGGCATGTTGGTATTTCTCTTTTGCGCTGGACAAGTCTATTTAGGAAAACTACTGAGGAAGGGGACGGCTACGAAAGGACTCTACGCGCTGGTACGCCATCCACAATACGTCGGTCTTGCATTTGCCGCACTGGGACTTGCCATCATGTGGCCAAGATTCCTGACGCTTGTTCTCTTATCAGTCATGCTCCTCCTGTATTACGTCCTCGCTAAGGACGAGGAACGTCGGATGACGAATCGTTTCGGAGAGAGTTACAACGCTTACATGAATCGAACAGGCATGTTCTTTCCACGTCCAATCGAGAGAGTATTCACAAAGAATCCCGGCCTGCAACAAGGTCCTGGCATCCTGAGAGCCGGTGCTATTTTTCTGGTGCTTTTGACAGTCATTGTCGGAAGCGGGTTCCTGTTGCGAGCTTACACTCTCCATCATCTTCCGCTGGAAGAAGTCAGCCATGTTGACGTCATTACAATCACACCTGAAGATCTACCGATTGCTAATGAATTACTTCCTCCAGTGCTTGAGGATAGTGTCGTCGCCTCTAAACTCATGTCGCTACCCCGTAAGACTGGTGATCGTCTTTGTGCCTATTTCATCCCGATTGACTACGTGATGCAGGGGATGATAGCCAACACAGGTGATGAATGGAAGCTTTTCGAGCAGCACAAAACTATTGGCATGATCACAGAGTATATTCTCCATCCCTTTGCGCATTTGACGGGCGGACATGCTCACCATATGGCGACTATGACACACGGTCCGGAGATGTACAACAGTCCGATGATGAAGCGAAGAGTCATCTTCATTAATATATCTGCGGAGGATCATGAACTCAAATCACCTTTTGATGATTTCGATATTAACATCAAACGCACGCCTCTGTTCTTCGTAGATGTACATCTTCATACGGGAGAGATTCTTCAGGTGCAAGATACACCCACGGGAAGTGGATGGGGCACCGTGCCAACGCCGATGTTCTAATGTGTCGCAACTTCACATAACACCCCGCACCACGATCCGTCTCCCACTGTGCGGGAGACGAGACCTCGTCCCGGCAAAGTCGGGACCCCGTGATCCCGCAAACAGCACTGGACGCAAACAACGCGAAAGCACGGGGCAAGCAGGCGCTTCCTCATTTGAAAGCACACATCGAGGTCTCTCAACGGTTTTTGGTGCGGCGAGACGTTATCTGCAACCTTTGCCAAAACAAACGTCGACCGATGAACAATGGGCTGAGTATTGTCTTCTTCTTTCTCTTGGTGCTCTTTACTCCCGTGAACGTTGAAGCTCAGTGGGTAGAAATCGCCTCCCCTAGTGAGCGTGTCTATGAGATCATAGTCAAGGAAACCGACCTCTATGCCGCTACCATCACAGGGGTCTACCGATCTACGGATTATGGCTCAACCTGGAACCTCTTTGGGCTTGGCAACTACTTCGTAACCAATATTCGGCTCATCGACAGCAGTATGTTTGTGTCAGTCCCCTTCTGGGACGGCGGCTCCTATACCTACCGATACGATGGCACAAGTTGGGTACCGTGTGGGTTACCAGAAGGATTCACTTCAATTATTGGCATCAACAAGACTCTTCTTGCGTCTACTATTGGATCGGGCATTTACCGATCGAGTGATAACGGAGCAACGTGGTTACCGTCTCGGGCTGGACTGCCGGTATGGAACGTCCATTGTCTGTTCGCATATCCACCATTCCTGTTTGCCGGAGTAGGCGGAAAGGGGGTATTTCGTTCGACTGATTTTGGCTCCTTCTGGTACAGCTCGAATTCCGGCATTTCCGGCCCCTTATCAGAATTTCCTGAGACATTCCTCTCCGTGGATTCGCTGCTCTATGTTGGCGCAGGAGCCGGCATCTTTCTTTCTGTGGACTCTGGCAGAGCGTGGACTCCACGCAGCACGGGTTTGGGTGGTAACGGATTGCGTCATCTTGCCGTGAGCAGTCCGTACCTCTTCGCAGGAACCAGCCAAGGTGGTGTGTACACGTCCAGCAACGGAGGCATGTCGTGGAGAGCTTTCAACGCCGGCCTGATTTCTTACACCATATTTCAAATCATCCCGGCTGGTCCTTATCTCTTCGCGGCAACGTATGGTGGACTATGGAGAAGGCTCATCTCGGATGTAACGTCCGTTGAACGGATCAATACTTCAACTCCGACGAATCACACGCTGAACCAGAACTACCCGAATCCATTCAACTCGAGCACCAGAATCCAGTTTTCTCTTGCACACGAGGACTATGTTACTCTCAGAGTATTCAATCTGCTGGGCGCAGAAGTTGCATCGTTGCTTTCACAGGAACTCCATGCTGGAACCTATTCAACAACGTGGAATGCGAACGGTGTTGCGAGTGGCATCTACTTCTATCGATTGCAGGCAGGAGAGTTTGTCGAGACAAAGAAGATGGTGGTCGTGAAGTAACGATGGCGCACCAAAAACCACTGCCCGTCCACAAAGCGGCGGGTGAACGCGATGCCTGCGAACGCTCGGCGGATTGGCGGATGACGTGACATCCGGAGGATCACCTCAATGCCACCACTCTATGTCAAGACCATACGAGAAGAGATTCTCTACGAGTACGCGAAGCTGATCTCGCGTTCTGCCTACGGTTCACTCCAGCGCGGCTTCATCACGGAACGCTTCAATAAACTCCGGGACGGAGAGATTACGATCGCCGGCACGATCCGCGAATGGCAACACGAGCAAGAATTGCCACAAGAATGTGTCTTTTGTGGTTCCAAGACAGACTTGACAACCGACCATCTCATTCCAAAGAACAGGGGTGGCGACGACTCCGCAGACAACGTGGTCTCTGCCTGCAAATCCTGCAACGCTTCGCGCGGAGACAAAGGCATCTTCGAGTGGCTCGGTCTCAAAGAGAAAGACAGGCTCCATCGTCTGGTCGCCGGCAAGTATCTGAAACTCTTGCTGAAGCTCCATGAAAACGCCGGGACACTCGACCTGCATAAAATCCAGATTGCTCAATTGTGCACGACTTGTCCGCTCCCTGATACGTGCAGAGAATGGGATAAGGAAAAGGAGCTCACCTGTTTCTGTCTGGAGAGCATTCTGCCGCACAAACAAGGCTAGGGGCCCGGCCGAAAACCCGATATTTGCCACTCCCGCAACCACAATTTTATCAAAAGAGCGGGATGCCGTAAAGCGGCAAAAGACACCCCGCCCGAACGACGCCCGCTCGAACGGCGGAGCCGGGCGAGCAGGCGGGCGGGGAAGTCACAAACTCAACAAAAACCACATTTTTTCTTCGTGTCTTCGCGCCTTAGTGGCAAAATGATGGGTTTTCGTCCGCGCTTCTAGCAGGCTGTTGAAAATCCCTTTTTCGCGAGACACTTAAGCCGCCAAGAATTTCAAGAGGTTTGTGGAATTCTGATTGAATGAGGCATTGCTTTATCCTCTTGGCGTCCTTTGTGTCTTGCCTGCCCCGAAGTTATTCATTCGGGGGTGGTTTTCTTTTTTCGACAGCCTGGTAGAAGTCCGGCGTCAAAGCTCCCGGCTTTAGGTTTCCCAACATAGGCGATCAGTAAATCGCCCTTAGCTCATTCCTCGATAAGAACATCGCCACCTTCAGAGTCTGCCAGAATCTGGCCACCGAGAAGGCATCCCTGAGCTTGGGCACGCAATATCCGCCTGCTAAGCCTTCCGAAGGGTTCCACGCTCAGCCCCCGAACCTTCGGAAGGTTCTCCACGGTCTGGCTGCTCATCCAACACCTGTAGGTTGGCCATGCCTGCCCCAGCCCGCTCCGCGTTCTGGCGGGCGCCGTGCAAAAAAAACCTCAGTCAGCAGCGAAAACCACTCCGTGGTGCGGCGGGACGATGTGCGGCATTCGCGCCCGGGAAGGTGGGGAACAGACAGGTAGGATTGTGAAGCGTGGTTTGATCACGCCAACATTCGGGCGAGGTTTTTTCTTGAAGTACCCAGGATCAATAGCGACCGCACGAGCAAGTCGATTGACACTGATGGGTCGCCGGCTTCCATCTTCGCTACCCTCGATTGGCTGGACTTCAGGAGACGTGCCAGCTCCTCCTGCGTCAGATTCTTCTCTCTCCGGGTCTCCTGCAGGTTCTTGCTTAATGCAAGCTTCAGTTCGACGTAAGCGGCCTCTTCGGGCGAAAGATTGAGGAACTCTCGCGCTCCGCCGACCTTCCAACCACCTGCTTCCAAGCGCCTTCTTTTCTCCGTCTTCATACGCATTCTCCAGTACTATGACTCATACAATCCTATTCGACGTTTGCAGTTGTCAATCACTTTCTGCGGAGTCTTCGGTGATTTCTTCTCGAAGACCTCGAGGATGACAATCGCATCGCGATCATTTCTATAAATAATGCGCCACGTCTTATTTTCATCGTTAATTCTAAGCTCGTGGCATCGTCGACCGACTGAGGGCATCGGGCGTGAATGAGGCAGTGAAAGCTTCTCCCCATTCTGTAGCTGACGCAGCAGGTAACCAGCCTCGATCCTTGCAGCGCTTGAAAACGGGGGAGTCTTCACCTCGCCGTCCAGCCAGACCAACGGTTTCTCTGTTCGCTTCATCCAGCCGCAATATATGTCGTTTCTGACATATAGTCAACTGAAACTTCAGCGAAGACGTGAAGCTCTCGCTCTGCAGACCAGGGTGGCTGCCGACTCGCGAGCGGCGGTCACCCGTTGATTGCAGGTCGGGCAGTTTGCCCGGCAGACCTTCCGAAGGGTCCCACGCTCAGCCCCCCGAACCTTCGGAGGGTTCTCCACTGTTGTTGCGAAGGGGCTTTCCTGCCCCGCTGTCTTTTAGCGGGGGCTCCTGAGCTCATTTCGTCCTCGAATCTCACGATTGTAGGTCGGGTTGCTTGTCCAACGTCGGTAGGTCGGCCATACCTGCCCCGTAAGCCTTCCGAAGGGTTCTACGTTCAGTCCACGAGCGTTCGGAAGGTTCTCTACGGTCTGGCTGGCTCAGGATATCCATGTTACATATGGAGCATTACGTGGTCGGCTGATGAAAAACTTGTATATTCCGGTCATCACGATGGTACAATTATCGCCTGGGAAACCAACATAAGGAATTGAATAATGAAGGCAAAGTATCTGCAAAGAATTAGCGTCGCCTTTTCTGCAAAGGAAAGCCATTACGGCATCCTCCAGCAGCAAGGAAGAGTCGAGCTCGATGACGACTGGAATGAACTGGAGCAGATTCTGCGGAAACAGAAATTGGCGCCGGATGAGAGGCAGGCAATTATCTCGCGGTCATTTTATGCGAGTCCCCCCTCTTCGCCGCGGGCAAAATCAAACGTATTCAATGCACTCCAGGATGCAGGGGAGAAGATCATCGTTGAGGTCAATCCTGTCCGGAGGCAAGTGACTGCCAGCATTCAAGGTCCACGCATGAAACAACTGGACCCCACGACAGCTCTCACAACTTCTCCTCAGGGATCATGCGACGTAATCTATTTGGATGTGTGGGAGAGAAAGATTACGGCGATCGAAGACCCAGGACTCGAGGAGCCGGCGAGTAATAGCCCGGACACTTCGCAACGTAAGCCGGTTCGAGCTATTTTTGTCACACCCCGGCGGCCGAGTCGCAGGCGCTGAGGGCGCATAACGATTTGCTTTCCACATCTTCCTGGACAACCTCGAGACCTCGTCCCGACAAAGTCGGGGGGGCTCCCTCATTTCAAAGGTAACATCGTGGTCGCTCAATGGTTTTTGGTGCTGTAGCGAAGCCATCTGAGCAAGGCATTCTTTCGGAACCTTCGCGGTTACGCTTGCGTCAAACGAAGAAGGCTCCTGTAGCACCAAAAGCTGCCGCGTGTCCCCTCGACCGTTCGGCGTAGCCCTATAGCCATCCTAAAAGGAATTTCTATGATAAGAATTCTTTTCGCTTTTGTCGTTCTGATACACGGAGCGATTCATCTCTTGGGATTTGTGAAAGCATTCAACCTGGCTGAGGTAAACCAGCTCACACAAAGCATCTCGAAGCCGGCGGGTCTGGCGTGGCTATTCTCTGCTTTGCTCTTCGTCGTCTCCGCTGCCGTTTTCCTGCTGAACAAAGAGTGGTGGTGGATCATCGCAGCGCCCGCGATCATCCTCTCACAGCTTCTGATCATCCTCTCTTGGCAAGACGCCAAATTTGGAACGATCGCCAATGCCATTATACTGGTTGTCACTGTCATCGGCTTTGGAATCTGGAGTTTCAATTCGATGGCAAGAAGCGAATTGCGATCGCTGCTTGCTTCGGCAAGCTCCGAACACACTGTCGTGAAAGGAGAGATGCTCTCCGGGTTGCCCCCCGTTGTTCAGAAGTGGCTCCAAAGCTCCAATGTCGTTGGCAAGGAGGTCGTCCGCACCCTCCACCTGAAACAACGCGGAGAGATGCGCAACGCTCCGGACCGCAACTGGCTCTCCTTTGAGGCAGAGCAATGGTTTACCACCGAACAAGCCGGCTTCATCTGGCTCGCGGATGTTGCCGCCGCACCTGGAATACATATCTCGGGAAGGGACAAATACGAGGGTGGAAGAGGTCATATGCTCATCAAATTGCTCTCTCTTTTCCCCGTCGCAGATGCCAGAGGAAAAGAAGCCGATCAGGGAACCTTGCTGCGCTACCTTGCGGAAATTGCCTGGTTTCCCTCGGCTGCCTTGAACGATTTCGTTCACTGGGAGGAAGTCGATTCTACAACAGCGAAAGCCACGATGAGTTACGGGGGAATCACAGCATCAGGATTCTACAAATTCAATGAGCATGGTGATGTACTGAGTTTTGAAGCCAGGAGGTATTATTACCGCGAAGGCGGGGCCACTTTGGAGGATTGGTTCATTCAAACAGACCAAGACGGATTCAAGGAGTTTGAGGGTGTGAGGATCCCTGCCAAGTCGACCGTAACGTGGAAACTGGAACAAGGTGATTTTACCTGGCTTAGGTTGGAAATCACGGATTTGCAGTACAACAAGATATCATTCTGAATACGGATGTTTGCGTACCATAAGGTGACACGACCACCCTTTTGTGGACGAGAAATTCGTGATATTGCAGTCAGCAGAAGCAATTCGTCCTTTGGCGAACGTTATGCGCCATTTCTCAGATCGAAAGGAATTCAAATGAAGACGTTTCCCATCCACGCTGTCATATTCATTCAAATAGTTTTGCTGGGGACTATTCCTTCCTCCTTTGCGCAGACTTCGAGTGAATTAAGGATTGACCCATTGATGATGGTATCCCTCAAGGAATGTCGAAACATAACAAAGAGCCTCGGTGATGAGCTATTTCACGGATGGGATTTTCAGAAAACTCCTGTACTTTTCTATCGCCCAAACGTCCAGGAATTGCTCATCAATTTTCCCCACAAGCCCAAAGGATTTTCTCTCTATGCGGGCTTTAATCCTCTCGATGAGGATACGATCTATGTTCGAAATGATACGACGACACTTTCTTATGACGACCAGAATACTTCAACAGACATCGAAAACACACGGGTGCTCGTTGTGGCAGATCCGTTCTCCACCTTGCGGAATCAGTTACAGGATGTGCTTGGGAGGCCCAAGGATTTCACAAGCAAGTGGTTAAAGGATTGGCGATTCATACCTGATCCTTATTACCAGCTGGAAGTCATTCTCCACGAAGCATTCCATGTCTATCAGGACAAGATGGCGCCCGATAAGGATGCCAATGAAATGGTCGTTTCGCACTATCCGCTTCTTGATGCTGAAAACAATGCGCTCTATGTCTTGGAAGGAAATATCATGAAGGACGCGCTCTTGTCACGTGAATCAAAATCCAGACTCGCGTTGATCCAGAAGTTTGTCGCAGTGCGCACCTTAAGGCAGTCCCGCCTCGACAGCAGTTGGATTGAGTATGAAAACCTGAATGAATATAAGGAGGGGCTTGCGAAATATGTAGAATATAAGTTCATGACGCTCGGTCAAATGATCGTGCCCATCAAGGAAATGTATTACCATCAAGGATTCATCGGCTATCGAGGGGTTCTCTCAAAGAGATTTCAGATGGCAATCGACAATATGGTCAGCATCGTTGCTGTCAATGACGATCGTTTTGCAAATAAGTTCGGTTCCGGTCCGCTCCGTTTCAAATTGTATGATCTGGGTGCTTGTCTGGCACTGCTGCTGGATGATGTGATGCCCCACTGGAAAGATGAGATATTCAAACCCAACGTCTACCTTGGCGACTTGCTCAAACGAGCTTTGCGGCTCACGGAGGACGAGCTCAAGCGGTACCTCGATCAGGCGAAAGCAGAATACGGGTATGATGAAGCCTATCGCAGTAAATTGGAATTCGAAAAGGAAGGCAAGCGAAAGATTGATGAGAAAGTCGCCTCGATACTCAAGACGGACAAGACTCTCGTGAAAATGTCGTATGGAGATGTAACGCCTAACGTCAGAGTAGGACGTTTCACTCCGTTTGGAGTCACACAAGTCAGCAAAGGATCGGCGATCTATGAAATGGTCCCAGTGCTGCTGGTGTTCAAAAAAGGAGTGATGCTGGATTTCAAACAAGCGATCCCGGTTCTGGTTGATGAGGAAAAGCAACAGATCATCTTTTCCGTTTCCACACTGCCTTCGAAGTTCATCACCGGTGAGGACAATAAACTTGAAGTCCCCGAATTTTCCATTACCGCACCAATGGATGTTCGGCGGGATGGAAACTCGGTTGAGATTCGGCTCAAATGAAAAACGGCACCAGCAGGTTGCTGAAAAACCCCATCCTCAAAGAGGGACTGAACCGCCCCCGAGCCAAAAACGTTCGGGGCAGGCAAGGTCGCCAAGAACACAAAGAGATTTCTTGAATTTTGATTGAGATAGCAATTCTAATGTCACCTTGGCGCTCTTCGTGTCTTGGCGGTTTTCTTTTTCAGCACTCTGCTAGCGGCACGAACCACGACGCACGCTCATTTGGTAAGGCAAGGCGCAGATAATATCACGTCCCTGACGGGACTCGAAGCCGGAGATAAGAACAGCTTGTTCTTGCAGCCCCGTGGGATCGCAACATTTGAGGATTATCCATGCCTCGGGTGATTGAGCCCCGGGGGACGGTGTGGCACTGCGGTCAGTTTCTAAGCATCCTGCGGTCCGAAACGCACGAACAATATCCCGACCTTCCCCACTCCAACTCAATCCAGTTGCCTTTCATTCTAAACTGCAGTAGCTTCGTGGTGCAGAATCAGCCGAACGACCCCATCGACGCACCGCATGTGTATCTCTCTCAATCCCGCAGTTAATTGAACAACGGCACGACTGGAGGTTGATAACTATGAAGAACAAAGCGCATCAAGCAGTGAGGTTTTTGGCCTTTGCAGCGATTCTCTGTATGTGTTGCTTTTCCTGCAAGAAAGATGAACCCACCCAGCCTGCGCAGAACTTCTGCTCGCGCATTGGGGTAAGCAACAATCAGCCGTCGATCTCTATCGACTGCAGTAACATCAGCTCTACCGTATCCAACATCCAGTACGATCAATTCAGCCGAGTGATTTCATTCGATTTTGACTTCAAGTGCAATACTTCGTCAGAACGCTACACGGGGAAGTTCTACGACGTACAACGCAACAGCATCGGCCAAATTATATCTTTCCAGGCCACTGTGAACGGACAGAGTTGCCGCTGGCCAAGTTGACCCAGCTTTGGCAATAAGGCATCTTGTTGGCGATCCTGAAGGCTCGAATCGGGGAAGCTGAAGATGAATCCCCATCGACGCAGAAGCCTGAGGAACTCGGGTTGAGTCGGTGAGGGGCTGTTCCCATTGGCCGTGACTCTGCGATCATCCCCCCGTTTTCTCCTCTTCAGTTGGGCCGTGTTGCCTTTCACGCTAAACTGCAGTAGCTTCGTAGTGCCGAATCAGCCGATCGATCCCATCGAAACACCGCATGTGTATCTCTCTCTCAATCCCGACTCTCACCGAATTTTTCTAGAGAATTGACTATCTCCAAGGAGAGCCACAAATGAAAATGATCTTGAAGTGGACTCTGCGAACTGTGGCGTGGACGATGTTGTGTGTCTATCTGGCGAACGCTCAAGGACCCGTATTTTCGATGGCAATGGATTTAGGTCCATCGTTCATCAAACCGGAGAAAGCAAAGGTGGAAGGGATTGGAGACGTCGCTTGGCTGCTTCGCGTTGGAGGATCTGCGACATTCGCCGATTTGTTCAGGGTCACAGGCGGACTCGGAGTCTGGTTCTTACGCGACGACGCTGAATTCAGTCAGTCGACGACCGGCGGTGAGAAGTCCTCTGCAACAGGAGGATTGAACCTCTATATCCAGGGCGGGTTCGTACCCTCAATCGACCTTGGAGGAGATCCGAATGATAGGACGTTTGAGAAAATCACCTTCGGTCTCGGCGCTGGATTGAACTCCATCAATGCGAGTCGGCATATTCCGAACTGTGTCGACTGTCGTGAAGATGATTTGAATCTCAACAGTGGATTCTATGTTCAACCGAGCATCTTCCTGGTCCTGAGCGGTGGGGCCGGGATCGGCTTGTCGTACGACAAATATCTTAGCGGTTCTGATTTCAAGGATGAGTTTCTCTTGTCGATTGTCGTGACCTTCACGGAGGAATAACGTGGTTGTCGGCGGGCGGGGCATACGTGTTGTCTGTAAACCCCGTGACCTCTAGCTCGACTGCCTGTTAGCCCTTATGTGAACCGAAGACCGTTTGAGCCAGAGGCTCAAATTGCGGTCGGTTAAGAGCGATGACAGAGATATTCAACAAAGGATCGCAGTAGCAACTTCGAAGATTGCTCCGAAAGAGCATGCCGAAGGCGGAGACGATTCTGTGGTCGAGGTTGAGGCGCGAACATACAACAAGAGGCGGTTCAAGAAATTGGTGGAACCAGTGATGTACGAGTGGGAACATTTTCAGGTTTGACACCCTCACCCTGTCCCACAAAACGGGACATCCCTCTCCCGTCCCGCAGAAAGCACGGGACGCACAAAACGCGCAGGCGGGAGAGGGAGCGATGGAAGAAGTGATCGGTCAAACGATTTCTTACTATCGGATCCTGAAGAAGCTCGGCGACGGCGGCAAGGACGTTGTCCACAAGGCCCACGATCCAGAGCTCATCCGCCATCAGCATCTTCCTTAACTACTCTGTGCTCGAGGTGAACAACACATAGGAGGTCGTATGAAAAAGTATTTGCTGCAAGTCTTTGTGGGAATTATTGTCTTGACGCTCAATGTATGGGCTCAAGTGATTGCCATCCGTGCCGGGAATCTCATCGATCCGGCTACCGGAAGCGTATCAAAGAACCAGGTTATCTTAGTGACCAAAGGGAAAATCAGTGAGGTCGGTGGAAAGACAGAAATTCCAAAAGATGCTCAGGTCGTCAATCTCATGGACGCTTGGGTCATGCCTGGCCTGATGGACGCGCACATGCATATTACGTTCAACCTTCCTCTGGGCTCGCTCAATTTGGAGAAATCGTACCTTCACGAGAGCTCGGGACTGCGTGCGCTGCTCGGTGCTCACAATGCCCGGCTCCTGCTGGAGGCAGGTTTCACGACGGTGAGAGATGTCGGCAACGATGCTAACTACACCGCTATCGACATACGACATGCAATCGAGCGAGGATGGATCCCCGGACCTACGGTGATTGCAACGGGAAAAATCATCGCTCCTTTCGGCGGTCAATCCCACGATGTGACGCCCGAGATGGGACCCATCTGGCAGTACGAATACATCGACGCCGACACACCGGACGAAGTCCGGAAAGCCGTGCGTCGCAACATTTACTACGGCGTCAACGCAATCAAACTCGTGGCAGATGAAAATCGCTTTCACTATTCTCAGGCAGAAATCAGGGCTGCAGTGGAGGAGGCACACAGCGCTGGCCTGGCTGTTGCCGTTCATGTAATGGGTGGAGAGCCCGCACGCAATACAATCCTAGCTGGCGCAGAGTCAATCGAGCATGGGTTTGATCTGTCCGATGAGCTGCTGAACCTCATGAAAGAGAAGGGGACGTTCTTAGTAAGCACGGATTTCCCGAAAGCAAATCTCGAAGCGATGGGATATGATGCAGGAACCATGTCCGACAAAATCATCGACAGGCTTCGACGCGCATACAAGATTGGCGTGAAGATGGCATTCGGGACAGACGTGGTGGTTGATCTGCCGGGCAAGACCCGTGCGGACATGAGCTTCGATTTCCTCGATACGTGGGTGGCCGCTGGAGTGCCTCCGGCCGACATTCTGAAGTGCATGACGACAAATGCAGCCGAGCTGTTCAGAATTCAGAAGGAGCGGGGTGCAATCGCGCCGGGACTCGGAGCCGACATCATCGCCACAACGGAGAACCCATTGCAGAATATCCATGCTTTAAAGAAGATCTTTTTCGTCATGAGAGAAGGGAAGGTGTTTAAGCATCTCAAGTAAATCTCGAGACCGTCAGCCTCCACACGCCATGGTCAGACCAGTTTTCACGAAAGAAGAGCTGGCATTGATACGCAGGCTCAGGACGCCTCAAAAGGTGCAGGAATTCCTGATCAAGGAGATAGAATACGATAATCAGGATGAGAGGGAGAAAGAGCATGAGACCTGGCGCTCTTTTCGAAGGGTCGTGCGAGAGAAGAAGGCACATTGCCTCGAAGGCGCGCTGACAGCGACCGCTATCATGACGCAGCACAACTATCCTCCCTTGATCGTCTGCATGGAAGCGCGTGATATCGACCATATTGTCTTCGTTTATAAACGGAACGGCAGATGGGGGTCTGTGGCAAAATCTCGTGATGAGAATCTGCTGGGAAGAGAGGCAAAATACAGGAGTCTCAGAGAGCTTGTGATGTCGTATTATCCTTTTTTCTATAATCTGTTTACAAACGACCAGACCGAGATAACCATGAGGGGCTACGCAAAGATCGACCTCGGAATCTTTGACAAGGACTGGATCACAACAGAGGACGATCTCACGTTCATCGTAGACCATCTCTATCAGATACCGTACAGAAAACTGTTTCCCAGAAGCAAGGAGGACAGGTCCTATTTGAGTCCCAGCGAAGACGGGAGTATTCCTGCATGAACTGACCTGAAGCCTGCGGTTACCGTTGATGCGATCTAAAGAAGCCTGCGGTTACTGATGCGATCTAGAGGGAAAATCCCGGTAGGCGCAATCTTCAGATTGCGGCTTTTCTATTGGACATGCCGCAGTCACGCGAAAAGAACAATCAAGATAAAGGAAGGCCCACGATGAAGATCCTGTTACTCGCAAGCGCATGCTGTTGTATGCTTGCATTCCCCGCCGCTCAGCAGCAAGGCAAAGATGCAGCCGGCAGCAATCCATTCTTCACCGAGTACACCACCCCGTTCAAGACTCCGCCGTTCGATCTCATCAAGTTCGAGCATTATATGCCTGCGTTCCGGAAAGGGATGGAGGCGCAGGAACAGGAGATCGATGCGATTGTCAACAACCCGCAACCGCCGACATTTCAAAACACGATCGAAGCTCTCGACCGAAGTGGCGGATTGCTCGACAAGGTGAACCCTGTCTTCGGCGCTCTCCGGGGGGCGAACACAAGCGACGAGCTGCAGAAGATTGCCAACGAAGTGACGCCGCTGCTGGCGAAGCACCGTGACGACATCAATCTGAACGAGAAACTCTTCCAGCGAGTCAAGGCAGTGTTTGAGCAGCGCGACAAATTGGGCTTGAACACCGAGCAGGCGAGGCTGTTAGATGATGCGTATAAGGGTTTTGTGCGAGGGGGAGCAAACCTGTCTCCCGAACAGAAGGAGCGGTTCCGGAAAATCAACGGGGAGCTTTCGATGCTGTCGCTGAAGTTCGACGAGGACGTCTTGAAAGAGACGAACAACTTCAAGCTTGTCATCGACAAGAAGGAAGACCTCGCGGGACTTCCGCAGACCGTCATCGATGGAGCGTCAGACCTCGCAAAGAAATCCAAGCTCGAAGGTAAGTGGGTCTTTTCACTTCAAAAGCCGAGCATGGTTCCATTCCTCCAATACTCCACAAACCGAGCATTGCGAGAGAAGATCTTCAAGGGATACATCATGAGAGGCGACCAAAACAACGAGTACGACAATAAGGTGATCGTCTCGAAAATTGCCGCGCTGCGGGTCGAGCGGGCCAATCTGCTTGGATACAAAACCCATGCCGACTTTGTGCTGGAGAGAAACATGGCGAAGAATCCCGAGGCTGTGTATGACTTCCTGAACAAGCTCTGGGAGCCCGCACTGAAGAATGCCAGGAAAGAACGCGACGAGATGCAGGGGCTCATCGAGAAAGAAGGAGGAGCGGTTAAGTTAGAACCGTGGGATTGGTGGTACTACGCAGAGAAAGTGCGAAAAGCGACGTATGATCTGGACGAGAATGAGCTCCGTCCGTACTTCTTGTTGGACAACGTACGCGAGGGTGCGTTTGAAGTGGCGAGCAAGCTGTATGGCATCCGGTTCGTCGAGCGGAACGATATTCCAAAGTACATCGACGAAGTCAAGGTCTTCGAGGTCAAGCGCAGCGACGGCTCTCACGTCGGCATCTTCTACACCGACTACTATCCGCGACCGGGGAAACGGGCTGGTGCATGGTCGAGCGGGTTCCGGAGACAGGAACGACGGGGTGACGTCTTCATCACACCGCTCGTTTACAACGTCGGCAATTTCTCAAGGCCCGCGGGCGATAAGCCTGCCCTGCTCAGTTTTGAAGAGGTGGAAACGCTGTTCCATGAATTTGGCCATGCGCTGCATTCACTCCTCTCGAATGTCACCTACAGGGGTCTCTCTGTGCCGCGTGATTTCGTGGAGCTGCCATCGCAGATTATGGAGAACTGGGCATCGGAGCCGGAGGTGCTCAAGATGTACGCGCGCCATTACAAGACGGGTGAAGTCATCCCCCAGCCGTTGATCGAAAAGATTCAGAAGAGCCGCAAGTTCAACCAGGGGTTCGAAACGGTCGAGTATCTGTCGGCCTCGTTCCTTGACATGGATTGGCACACGCTGACGAGCACGGAGCCGATGGATGCAAACGCATTCGAAACGAGATCGTTGACGAAGATCCAGCTGATGCCGGAGATCGTCGTGCGCTACCGGAGTCCCTACTTTGCGCATGTATTCAGCGGCGGATATTCGGCTGGATACTATAGCTACATCTGGGCCGCGGTGTTGGATGCCGACGCTTTCGAGGCCTTCAAGGAAAAGGGGCTGTTCGATCAGGCGACGGCAAAAGCTTTCCGCGAGCATATCCTTTCAAGGGGCGGAACCGAAGATGCGATGAAGATGTATGAGAACTTCAGAGGCCGGAAGCCGGCAATCGAGCCGCTGTTGAAAAGAAGGGGTTTGATGGAGTAGCCTGGACTCTTCTTCTTGCGGGAAGATGCAGGCATCATTTGCCTCTGTGCGCACGGTCGTCGTGCAGCCTATCTATGGAGGATCATTCGAGGAGTGACAATGAATCCTACTGCAATTATCCAGACCCGTGTTTGTCGGTTGTTTCTGCTGATGGGCATCCTCTCGATCAGCTTGGCGATTTGCCAGACGACGAAGAAGGCTGCGGTGGAACCGAACAGGCTCACAGCACAAGAAAAGAAGGAAGGATGGAAACTCCTCTTTGACGGGAGAACAACGAATGGGTGGCGCGGCGCATACCGGGATTCGTTTCCGTCGAAGGGGTGGGAAGTGCGGGACGGCATGTTGATCGTTCTGCCATCCGGCGGGGGGGAAGCAGCGAATGGAGGCGACATAGTGACGGTGGACGAGTACGGGAATTTTGAGGTCGTCGTCGAATTCAAATTGACGGAGGGTGCGAATAGCGGAATCAAGTACTTTGTCACCGAGCAACAACCGAAGAGTCCGGGCTCGGCCATCGGGCTCGAATACCAGCTTCTTGACGACGCGAAGCATCCCGATGCGAAGTTGGGGATCGATGGGAACCGCACGCTCGCCTCACTCTATGATGTGATCCCCGCAAAAAACAAGAAGGTGAACCCGATCGGCGAGTGGAACCAAGCGCGGATTCTGGTGAAGGGGAAACACGTGGAGCATTGGCTCAATGGCGTGAAAGTGCTTGAATATGAACGTGGCGGCAAAGAGTTCCTCGCTCACAAGGCGGAGAGCAAGTTCAAAGACAGGAAAGACTTCGGAGAGTCGGAGAAGGGGCACATCCTGCTGCAGGATCATGGCAACCAGGTCTTTTTCCGCAACATCAAGATTCGGATCTTCTAGACTGGAGAAAATAGCATGACCGATCAAAGTCGACGTGATTTCCTAAAGGCGGTCGGCGTCGCTGCTGCCGCCGGATTGATTCCCGCTTCGAATGCCCTCGCTCGCGATGTGCCGAGCTCGGCTGGCACTGTGCAAGTCCCGTTTGATTTCGGCATCGCATCTTATACGTTCCGTGCCTTCACGCTTGACCAGACCATCGAAATGACAAAACGGCTCGGTCTCAAGAAGCTCACGCTGAAGGACATGCACTTGCCTTTGAACAGCTCGGATCAGGAGATCAAAACGGCTCTTGAGAAGATGAAGGGTGCCGGCGTAGAGCTCTCGTCATGCGGTGTAGTGTACATGAAAACGGAGGAGGAGGTCCACCACGCATTCGCGTATGCGAAGGCGGCGGGACTCAGGATGCTGGTTGGCGTTCCAGAGCAACCGTTGCTGGAGCTCGCCGAACGCAAGGTGAAGGAAACCGATATCGCTCTGGCGATTCACAACCACGGCCCCACCGATCAGCGGTTCCCGAGTCCTGAGAGTGCCTACACGTGGATCGGCAAGATGGACAAACGCATGGGCCTCTGCATCGATGTCGGTCATACACAACGGTTGGGTCTCGATCCGGCCACCGAAGTCGAGCGATTCTTCGACAGACTTCTGGACATCCATATTAAGGATGTCAGTTCGGCCGATGTCAAAGGAACGACCGTGGAAATCGGAAGAGGGGTCATTGACATCCCGAAGCTGCTCAGGACGTTGGTGAGATTGAAATACTCGAGAACGCTTCATTTTGAGCACGAGAAGGATGAGAAGGATCCACTGCCGGGCGTAGCGGAATCGGTTGGATATGTTCGTGGTGTTTTGGCGACACTCTAAAACCTAGACGTGAAGGAGAAACCATGAAGTCGCGACGTGAATTCCTGAAAGACATTGCTCTTGGGACAGCGGGAATCGCTGTTGGACTGAATGCCAAGAGTTATGCTCGCATTATGGGGGCCAACGATAGGGTCAACTTTGCTATCATCGGTTTGCATGGGCGCGCGTATGCGCACTTGGAGTGTATAAGACAGAACAAGGATACCATGGTCACTCACGTGTGCGACGTTGATAGGAGGGAGCTGGATAAGTTCGCAGTTGCAGCAGAGGAGAAGTTCAATCAGATCCCCATCAAAGAGAAAGACTTCAGGAGGATTCTTGAATCCAGAGATGTCGATGCCATCACGATAGCAACTCCCGAGCATTGGCATGCACATATGGCGATCATGGGATTGCAGGCGGGCAAGCACGTCTACGTTGAAAAACCGTCCAGTCATAATCCGCATGAAGGCGAATTGCTGGTACAAGCCCAAAAGAAATACGGGAAGCTTGTGCAACTCGGGAACCAACAGCGTTCGTCAGATCATACAATCGAGATCATCAAGAAGATCAAGGAAGGACTTATCGGCAAACCGTATTTTGGAAAATGCTGGTATAGCAACACGCGGAAGTCGATTGGGATAGGAAAGGTCGTACCGGTTCCCGAGTACCTTGACTGGGATTTATGGCAAGGTCCGGCACCACGAAGAGCATACAAGGACAACATCCATCCTTATAACTGGCATTGGTTTTGGCATTGGGGAACCGGTGAGACGTTGAACAACGGTTCACACGAAGTGGATATTTGCCGATGGGCTCTTGGTGTTGATTACCCGAAGAGAATAACCTCCTCCGGTGGCAGATATCATTTTCAGGATGACTGGGAGTTCTACGATACGTTGGTGACCAGTTTTGAATATGACGAGAAGATGATTACCTGGGAATGTATGAGCTGCCAGGGCAAAGAGTACTATGGCAGAAGCCGGGGGTCAACCATTCATGGAACGGAAGGCACGGTGCTGATCGATCGGAGCGGGTACCAGGTATTCACTCTGAATGATAAGTTGATTGATGAATACAAGACGAAGGAAGAAACCACGACTCAGGATCTCCAGAGCATCGATTCGATGACGACAAAGCATTTTCAGAACCTCATCAATGGGATTCGGGTTGGTGAGAAGCTCCATTCACCGATAGAAGAAGGAAATATCAGCGTCACGATGCTGCAGCTTTCCAATATTGCGTGGAAACTCAACCGCACTCTTCAATTGAATAAGGAGAATGGGCATATCCTTGATGATAACAAAGCTATGGAGTTGTGGAGACGGGAATATGAAAAAGGTTGGGAATTGAAAGTCTAAGAAAACGCATCTTCAACCACACAGAAAGAACACACCCTATGCATAAGACGCCTTCTCTTGTTCTGCTCGCACTCACCTGCTGTGCGAGTCTCGTGTTCGCCCAGCTTCCGGATGAAACGAGCGGACGTGTCCCGGAACTGGATGCTTTCCACAAGCCCATCTATGAGCTCTGGCACAATGCCTGGCCCGCGAAAGACATCGCGAAGTTGAAATTGCTCTTGCCCGACGTTGAGAGCGCGTATGCAAAGCTCGCTGCAGCGAAACTGCCGGGCATCCTGCGTGATAAGAGCGGGAAGTGGAGCGAGAAGCTGCAGCTTCTCGCTGAAGCCGTGAAAGAGTATCGGAAGTCTGTGGAGGCAGATGACGCCGCAGGCATTCTGAAGGCGACGGAACATGTTCATATGAACTATGAGCAGATGGTGCGCGTCGTACGCCCGATGCTGAAAGAGCTTGATGCCTTCCATCAGGTGCTGTATCTCCTGCACCACTATTATATGCCGGAGTTTGCGGCTGAGAAGGTTAAGACGTCGGCGGATTCGTTGGTCCTGAAGATGGAAGCGCTCAATGTCGCGACGCTCCCAAAGCGTCTGGAGAACAAGACCGAGCAATTCAACAAGGCGCGTAAGAATCTGGACCAAGCCGTAAGAGCGTTTGCGGAGGCGGTGAAGGCGAAAAGAGGGAAAGAGGAGCTCGCCAGACTCGAAGACGCTTTGCACGCGCGCTACCAGGTGATGGAGAAGGTGTTCGAATAACTCGCAATCTTCAGAATGCGGAAATGACATCTGCTTCTGAGTGCGCAGGCTGAAGCCTGCGGCTACCGCTGATGCGATCTAGAGGAAAAATCTCGGTAGGCGCAATCTTCAGATTGCGGTGCCAGAATCGTATCTGTCGAGCATCATGGAAAGAATTCGTGAAAAGAGGCACAGATTGCCACCTGAGGAATATCAAGGATTTGTGGCAGTCGCCTTCACGGCCTGCGTCAAAGACAGAATCGAGCTCTTCAAAGATCATCTCGTAGTAAGGAAGTTCGAGGAGATCCTGCTGACAGAGGCCGCGGCGTTTCATTGCTGGGTGGTGGTATACCTGTTCATGCCAGATCATCTTCACACCATCCTGCAAGGAAAGGGGCAAGGCGCTCGTCCGCTCGATGCGATGCGCCGGTTCAAGCAGAAGTCCGGATACTGGCTGTTAAAAAACCACCCACGTGTTCGCTGGCAAAAGGACTTCTACGATCATATCATCAGAACAGAAAAGGATATCTCCAAGCATCTCCGCTATATTCTGGACAATCCGACGAGGAAACGGCTCGTCGATGACTGGAGGGAATATCAATTCAAAGGGTCAACGCTGTACCATCTGAACGAGATGTTTCTGTGAAATGCGCAGTACGCAGGCTGAAGCCTGCGGCTACCGCTGATGCGATCTAGAGGGAAAATCCTGGTAGGCGAAATCTTCAGATTGCGGCTATTATGCGAAGGAAAAAACAGCAATCAAGATCGTGCGCGGCAAGATTGCGGAATTCTATTGCGATCGCATCGATTACCTCTTCACCGCTCAAGGCAAAGACATCTGTAATCATCAGAATCGGATGATCATCAAGCGGTTGGGGTAGGGGAAAAATGAAGTCGTGCCGTCTCGGGCAATTCCTGTCAAGCGGGAGGTCGAGAGGCGTGCAGATTGAAGGTGTCACTCCTTCCCAGGCTCGAAATCTAATGGCAGCGCATCTGCCATGCGCTTCCACGACCAGTAGCCGAAGACTTTCGTGGGAAAGGCTTCGTTCACAGATCCGCGTTCCGTGATGGTGATTGCAAAGTAGTTCAGGGTAAGCCACGATACCTGTCCGGTTGTGCCAGCTTTATGAAGGAGGTTGTATCCGCTTTCGACGTCGCCACTGTATTCCACTTCGAGAAAGCCGCTGAACCTGAGAGTCTTCTGACCCGTTCCAGGACCATAAGAAAGGATTTCGTCTTCCGTGACGAGTTTCCGCGAGGAAGCCACGCGGTCCATTCGCAGGAAGTCAAGACGGAAGATCGAATATCCGTCGTGACCCAGCTGTCTGTTGAAAAGGGAAATGAGGAAATGCCGAAGGGAGCCACGAAACGCGCGCATTCGATTCTTTCTCCACTCCACCTCCTGGGCGGGCGTTGATGGTCTGAGCTCCGTGAATTTGGGCATACCCTCGAGGATCATCACCTCATTCTCGACTTTGAATGTCTTGAGGAGCATTTGAACGTGGTATCCAAGAGCGAGGTTTTCAATCTCGACGGGTTGACGTGCGGTTGCCTCAAAGACATCTAGTCCGTCGACTTTGAAATCCAGTATTTCCGCGTTTGTAATCTTGCAGTGCTCGGCGTTTTGAGTGTTGCCAAGGAAGAGATCATTGAACTTTTGAAGCTGTTTCCTCCATTCGACGGGATCCGGCGCGGAGACCATCACTTCTTCCAACTGCACGCTCATGGGTTTCAGCCTGATCTCGAACCTTCTTGTTCGGGACTCTGTCAGACTCGTACGGAATGAGTGGAGGGAGTAGCCTATTCTCGATACAACGATCTCGTGAGTGCCGAAAGGGATGTTGCGAATTTCGAACAATCCCCTCTCGTCCGTGCTACAACCGAGGGTCGTGTTTGCAACGAAGACGTTCACATTGGAAACCGGTGCAGAGGTGGAGTCGTCAAGTACTCTGCCGGCAATCGCGGCCTGCGGGTTCGGTTGGGCGGATGCGCTGAGAACGAATGACAGAATTCCCAGCAATCCACAACTGATTGTTTCTTTGAGAAGACTTGACTGGACGGTGCTACGCATGTTGGATATCGATGGAACGAGCAATTGGCAGTCTCATTCTCACAAGGAATATATGGATCAGGAGGGATTGGTGCAAACCTTCCCGAAGTGGCGTCAGGCCCGTTCCGAAGGAATGCTTTCGGCAAAGGGCTCCTTCTGGCGATGCCATTCCTTCGAATGAAGAGTTACCTCCAGACGCGCCCATATTCAACTCTATGTCCTGATCATCTATCGTGGTCTCGATAGGGACTGTCAGGACGAAAGTGTGTGTCCGAGAACCGCCATGGTAAGGACATCACTCTGAATCCCGCTGAGTTCGAGCGGAATGAAGAATCTGAACCAAATCAAACACTTCGCTGCCGCCCAGTGTGACAATTTTATCGTTTTCTGACAGGCTCGACAGTCCTGACATCGCTCCAAATATGGGCTCTCGCAGGCGCAGTGTCAGAATTCTGATAGAATTTGCCGCTGATCGGACATATCGGCACAGAAGAAGAATGCTGTAGGAATTAGCCGGTAAATGAGGTATATTGATTGTGTCGTTACAGCGACCACCGCATCCGTGCATTGAGCATCGGAGGCGGATCACGAGACTCGCTCTCTGATGATAAGAAGCTAAGGTACTGTTGGGAAGAACTTCGTGCGCGGCACACCGGTATAAGCCTGGTTGAAAGACTCTACCACTAAGGCACCAAGGAACGAAGTGAGAAGAGTTTTGTTCATTTCTGTCTTTGTGACTTTGTGGTTCGTCCTTTTCAAAGCATAGATTTCGACCACTCTTCTCGTTGTGCACTCACGGATTCGGCAGGGTTCGACACTCCGCATTCCTACCATCTGCAGCCCCCTTTCCATCCTACGCAGCGCGTTTCATCGTTTCTCTCATTCATTTGTAAGGATTTTATTCATGCCATTTTCAAAACTCGGTCTTTCAGACCAGCTCGTGCAGGGCATTCTTGCAACGGGCTACACGGCTCCGACCGCCATTCAATCACGCGCAATTCCTCTTGCTGTCGCAGGAAGGGATGTTATCGGCTGCGCCAAGACTGGAACGGGGAAAACAGCGGCATTTGTGCTTCCCCTGCTTCATCATCTGACGAAGAACGCGGGCCATCACTCCGGCCGACACGTCAGGGCACTGGTTCTCACTCCCACACGCGAGCTTGCCCAGCAAGTGGAGGACTTTATTACAGGCTACGGCCGCTTTACATCGATCCAGAGTCTTGCAGTTTTCGGAGGCGTGAGTATGGAGAATCAGCTGAAGCGCTTGCGCCGCGGAGTCGATATCGTTGTCGCAACGCCGGGGCGTCTCATCGATCATCTCAATCGCCGGACGGCCGATCTCTCGCGCGTTGAGGTCCTTGTCCTCGACGAGGCGGACCGGATGTTCGACATGGGTTTCATCAACGACGTCCGCACCATCATCGCGCGGGTACCGGCGAAGCGACAAACGCTGTTGTTCTCCGCAACGATGTCGAAGGAGGTCAGATCCCTCGTCGCATCGATACAGAAAAACCCGGAGCTTATCGAGATTGGTGAGCAGCGGCATCCGGTGGAAACCATCCGGCAACATTTCTACAGCGTGCAGCAAGAGACAAAATTGGGGCTGCTGCTTCACGTCCTGCAAGCCCAGGCGATGGACAGCGTGCTCGTCTTTTCAAGGACGAAGCACGGCGCGGACAAGATCTCGCGTCGACTTGAGAAAAGCGGCGTGAAATCCGTTGCTATCCACGCCAACCGGACACAGGCACAACGCCAGCATGCGCTCGCAGGATTCAAACAAGGACACTACAGAGTGCTCGTGGCGACAGACATTGCCGCGCGGGGCATTGATGTTGAGGGGATTTCTCACGTGATCAATTACGACACCCCAGCGTTCGCTGAGGACTACATCCACCGCATCGGCCGAACGGGACGGGCTGCAGCAACCGGAGACGCCATCACGTTCGTCTCACATCAAGAACGGGATCATCTGAAGAAGATTGAATACTTCGTCGGGAGGAAATATGAGTTGAAACACTATCCCGGCTTCGACTACGTCAAAAGCGCACTTCCTTCTCCTGCAAGTGGGGACGCACACGGAAAGCGGAATGAGCCAGCCGAGCATCGGCGCAAACACTCCACTGGAAAGCCGCGGATCGCACCTAAGCATCGAGGTCACGGCGGTGAGCACAGGAATCGTGCTTCGCAGATGGCCGGGAACCAAAGGAACACAATGGGGCACCCTATGACGTCTGCCACGACCTCGTCGGAGGATAAAGACTGGCGCAAACTCATTGCCGCCGCCGAAGAGGAACAGAGTGGGTTTCGGAAGACAATCAAGAAGTTCTTCAAACGCGGCTAAGTCTTTCATACCATTGTTAGATCCTTCTGAAGAACAATGGATAGGAGGGAAGAGATGGAATGATCCCGATCTGAGAAATCAGGTCGGGATTTTTCATTTTAGGCCGAAATCCTCGAATCATACCCGTTTTTTCCCTTGCCAGTGGGGCCCTGTTGCCTTTCTGTCTAAACTGCAGTAGCTTCGTGGTGCAGCCTCTGTTTGCTCGTCCTATCGAAACGACGTCAACATTTTTGCCAGTCCCGATAGTTACTCAAGCAGTCACTCGTGATCGGGGCGAGAATCTCCCAGTTCAGAACCCACGAGAAGCCCACGACTGCGTCGAGGCAAGTCGGCTCTATCGGCGAACCTCTGGAGAGGAAAAAACCAGGCATTTCTCATCAACCACGGTCAGTCACATTGAGAAAAGGCGAAATGGGTTTCGGGCCGCGTGACCGTGAACAGGCTTCGACTCCCAGCCCTCCGCGCGGTCCGGCGGGCGCTGAGCGTGACTTGGATCTGACATGATCGGAAAGACAATTTCACATTATAAGATACTCGAGAAGATTGGCGGTGGAGGTATGGGTGTGGTCTACAAGTCCCAGGACCTCAAGCTCGACCGCTATGTTGCTCTCAAGTTTCTCCCACCTGAGTTGACCACCGACCCGGAAGCCAAGAAGCGCTTCATTCACGAGGCCAAAGCTGTTTCCGCCCTTCAGCACAACAACATCTGCACGGTCCACGACATCGATGAGAGTCCTGATGGTCAGATGTTTATCGTGATGGACTGTTACGAAGGGGAGACGCTCAAGAAGAAGATTGAACGCGGCCCGCTAAAGACTGATGAAGCAACCGACCTTGCCATTCAAATCGCGCAGGGACTTGCCGAGGCGCACCAGAATGGCATCGTCCATCGCGACATCAAGCCAGCCAACATCTTGATCACGAAGAACAGTGTGGCGAAGATTGTGGACTTTGGATTAGCGAAGCTAACTGGGCAGGCAAAACTGACGAAAACTGGCTCGACCGTCGGAACGGCGGCGTACATGTCGCCGGAGCAGGCGAAGGGAGAGGAGGTTGACCAACAGACAGACATTTGGTCATTGGGGGTTGTGCTGTTTGAGATGTTGGCGGGGCATCTTCCCTTCCGTGGTGATCATGAAGCGGCGCTGATGTATTCGATCGTTCACGAAGAGCCCCAGGCACTCTCCCGTTTCCGGCCCGATGTTCCCCCGAATGTTGCGTCGGTCGTTTCGAAGGCTCTGCAGAAAGATCTTGGCTCGCGCTATCAGAGTGCGCGGGAGCTCGTCAGTGAATTGACAAGCGCGACGGCACAAGGTGCCCAGCTGCCCCGGCAGGAGAAGTCGATCGTTGTGCTGCCGTTCGTCGATATGAGCCCAGAACGGGATCAGGAGTATTTTTGTGATGGAATTGCTGAAGAGCTCATTAATTCCCTCGGGAAGCTCCAGCATCTGCGCGTAGCCTCACACACCTCGACGTTCTCGTTCAAAGGTCAAGGGCTTGATGTCCAGACGATTGGGGGAAAACTCAACGTTTCCACAGTGCTCGAAGGGAGTATCCGCAAAGCAGGGAACCGGCTCCGCATTACTGCGCAGCTCGTCAACGTTGAGGACGGCTATCAATTGTGGTCAGAGCGCTATGACCGTGAGCTTGACGATGTATTTGCCGTTCAGGACGAGATTTCAAAGGCGATCGTCGACACCTTGAAGATCAAGCTCGGACTGGGTGAAGACGAATTGATCATGAAACGATACACGGAGAACCTCGAAGCCTATCAGCTCTATCTCAAGGGACGATTCTATTTGAATGAACGGACAGCCGCCTCAATAAAAAAGAGTCTGGAGTTCTTCAATCAAGCTGTGCAGAAAGATCACGACTATGCGCTTGCGTATGCAGGCATGGCAGACGGATATCTGTTGCTCGGCTGGTACGGCGACCGTGTACCGACCGAATCATTCTCACGCGCACGAGCGGCGGTAGGGAAAGCGCTGGAGATTGACCCGACACTCGCCGAGGCACATGCGGCCCTGGCCGCTATAAAGGAAGGATACGATTGGGCTTTTGCTGGAGCCGAACAGGAGTTCCAACGCGCCATAGAGCTCAATCCCAACTATGCAACGGCCCGTCACTGGTATGGTGTGTATCTGGCAAGGATGGGGAAGTTTGACGAAGCACACCGCCAGCTCCACCGAGCGTTAGAACTGGATCCCTATTCACCCACAATCAACATCAACGTCGGCACAGCATACTATCTTGCGCGACAGTATGATGAAGCCGTCCCGCACATTCGGAAGGCGCTCGAGATCGATCCGAACTTCATCCCGGCTCATTCCTCCTTGGGGCAAGTGATGGTCGCGCAGGGCCGTTATGAGGAAGGGATCCTCGAGTTAATGTGCGCAAATGTCACGGGCAATGATCCCTGGATTCTGGCAAACCTTGTTCACGCCTATGGGCTTGCGGGAAACAAGCAAGCGGCGCAGCTGATTCACAAGGAGCTGAAGGAAATGTCCGCACGACGCTATGTGCCGGCAGTGTGTCGTGCGATAGCATGGTTGGGCCTCGGCGAAAGAGAAAAAGCGTTCGAAATGCTGGAACAAGCCTATCAAGAGCGGGCAGGTCTTTGGTTCTTGCTGCGCGGTGACCCTGTATTCGACAATCTTCGCACTGACCCGCGCTTCACTGCCCTGCTCAAGAAAATTGGTTTGTAGCCGCCATTCGTGACCTCGCAAAGAAGTCCGGGTTCTCCCTCTGATCGGTCTCTGTAAGTATTCAGATTTCTGACAATCCCGATGTTTGAAGACAGCGTCTTACGCTTTCCGTCCAACTCTCCCAGGCTTTTTGCTTCCTTCCGTCCGGAATGTATTCACGCCTTTTCTTAAATGAGACCATGACCCGAGAAGGAAGAAAGCGTTTGCCTTTAAGAGGAGACCGCCATAAATTCTGTGCACCAACTCCATCAAGCTTATCCGGTGTTCAGAGAGTGTACAGCTCGAGCGGCTCTGACGTTTCCGGGAATTAGAGGCATGACTTGCTTGAATTGATCAGAGTAAGAGATGGATCACAGCACAATGGATACGAAGGACTAGACCATGGCTATTATATTGCAAGGGAGTGGACTCAACGTTGATCAAGTCGTCCGAATTGCGCGGTCCGGCGAAAAAGTCGAACTGCATCCCGAAGCCCTAGAGCGAATCAAAGCCTGCCGTGTGATGCTCGAGGAGAAACTCCGGGCGCGGGAGATTATGTATGGAACGAACACCGGCATTGGAGAATTCTCCGAGATTGTTCTGACGGACGAGCAGGTGAAACAATTCCAAAGATATCTGATTTACAATCATGCTGCCGGCATCGGCGATCCTGCGCCAATTGAGTACGTGCGGGGCGCAATGGCAAGCAGGATCAACGTGCACGCACGAGGGAAATCCGGGTGCCGCCCGGAGATCACTGTGACGCTGATCGAGATGCTGAACAAGGGAGTGACACCTGTCGTCTGCCAGAAAGGCTCGGTCGGCGCGTGCGGCGATCTGGCACCGATGTCTCAAATTGCTCTTTTGCTGATGGGCGAAGGCGAAGCGTATTATCAAGGTCAACGATTGCCGGGGAACGTTGCTCTGGAGCGAGCAGGGATCGCCGTTCCCGGGTTGCAGGCACGAGATGGTCTGGCAGCAATCAACGGCTCCAATTTCATGACGGCGATGAGCGCAATTCATCTTTACGACATCAATCGATGGTTGAAACAGGCAGAGATTGCCTGTGCCATGTCGCTTGAAGCGCTCTTTGCAAACACGAAGCCGTACGACGTCAGGTTGCATGAGCTTCGGGGATTCCCGGGTGCTGTGCGCAGCGCCAAGTCTCTCATGGCGTGCATCAAGGGGAGTGACCTGCTCGCTGGGAAGATCAAGACCAAGGTGCAGGATGCGTACTCGATGCGCTCGTCGCCTCAGGTGATCGGTGCGGCACATGATGCGGTGGCGCACGCGAAGCGTCAGGTTGAGACAGAATTGAACGCCGTCGCCGACAATCCGATCTTCCTGCCGGAGTACAAGCTCACGTTGACGGGGGCGAATTTCCAGGGCAGCCCGATCTCTCTCCCCATGGATATGGTGGGAGCGGCTGTTACGATGGTGAGTGTGCTTTCGGAGCGAAGGCTGAACAGGTTGCTGAATCCGGCGCTCAGCGTCGGACTACCGGCATTTCTAACAAAAGGGGCCGGCATGTTTTCCGGTCTCATGCTGAGTCAATATACTGCCGACACGATGATTGTTGAGCAGCGGATGCTTTCGTATCCAGCGTCCACCGCCTCGATCTCTGCGGCTGCAGATCAGGAGGATTTTGTCTCCATGGGCATGAACACAGCGATCAAGAATGCGCAGATTCTTGATGACGCCTACGGAATTCTTGCCATCGAATTCATCGCAGCGGCACAGGCTCTTGATTTTCGTGACTTCACTCCGGGTCTCGGTGTGCGTAAGGCCAAAGAGGTGATTCGCAGACACGTCGAGCACCTCGACGAGGATCGGCCGCTCTATCCCGATCACACGCGGATGAAAGAGGTCGTGAAGTCCTGTGAGATCCTTGAAGAAGTTGAGAGCACGATTGGCAGTCTTGAGTGAAATTGACCGAGTCGGAGATTCTCGTCTTTCGGGCCGAACTGCATGAGCCTCGTGACGCAGCTCCAACGGGCAGACAGTTTGTTCCCATAACCAAATATCAGAAAGGAGTGAACCATGAAACGGGCTCTTCTGTGTGCAGCGTTAGCGGCGTCGTTCTTGATCCTTCTGACAACTCCTGCCACTTCTCAGAATGTGTCAATAGTCCCCAATGGTGGAATCTCAAAAGACATGCGCTCCGAGACGTCCAACCGATGGAACATGGGTTTCAACGTCGGAGCGCTCATCTACTTCCAGGCATCCGATTTGATCTCTGTCGGAGGAAGGGTGGCGTATCATAGTTGGGGGGCTGATGGCGAGGGGTGGTTAAAGGACTATGATCCATCAGTGAGCTACACTATCGAGAGCACTTCCGGAAGCCAGTCGGTCATCGAGATCGTCCCTTTTGTTCGAATAGCAACCTCTCGCTCTGACAATCCCGTTAAGCTGTACGTTCAAGTTGGAGGGGGATTATTCCTCGTGAGTCCAGGTGATGTGACGGTAAAAGGTTCATACAGGACGGCCTTCTCATTCGGGACGGGAGAGATATCCTTCAAGAATGAATCGATGACGGGCTTTGGCATCCAGGCGGGTTTGCCGATCTCGATTTCGCGACTACTGCAAATCCTGCCCATCTACAGCCTTTATTGGGCGGATGGGGACGCATACCATCACTACGCAATCAATATTGGAGTGACACTGGGTAATTGAATCATCGCCTCAAAGGATCTGGACTTCGTAGGGCCCGGCCCGCCGAGAAGTATAGCGGGCAAGTCGGCGGCGGGGGGATGGGCGTCATCTACATGCCTCGTGCAGAGAGTTAGATCGGATATTCGCTCTCAATTAGAGAAGAGGCAGCAGCCGAACCACTGTTGAAAGGAGAACAGCATGGAAAGAATCAGAGAGCTTTTTGTTGTCGTCGAGAATAAGCCCGGAACACTGGGTGAACTGCTCAGTCATCTATCAAGAGAGAAGATTAACATCGAAGCAATTGGACTTTTCCAGGATGTGGCGAAGATCTCCGTCTCCGACATCGACCGTGCAAAAAAGGCTTTGTTAACGCGCAAGTATCAGGTTGAAACAAGGGAGGTACTGCGTCTCGAGATTGATAATAAGCCAGGATCGTTCGCGTTTATCGTCTCACGACTAGGGAATGCAGGTCTCAACATTGACTACTGCTACGGAACCGTCGGAAAAGGACAGAAGAGTGCGGCGGTGATTGTCGATGTTGCGGATCTTGACCGCGCGATGTCTGTTCTTGAAGGAGTTGAAAAGTGAGCATGATTCCACTCCAGCCTTTGCTTCACACAAGCCGATGAGTTACCCAAATGACAAGGTTGCCTCTCAGCTCGAACTGGAGTAGCTCTGTCACACAACATCGACTCGCGGCTTAAACCTAAGAACCGTAAAGGTATTATCTCTGTCTCGATTCCTGACACGATCCAGCCCCCTCGAGGAGAATACGCATGCAACGCAACATTCCGGTTCTCACGGTCTCCGAAAGAACTCTCGCGCAAGCATACGAAAAGGCACTCGTGGAACTTCACAAGAATGGCGTCCGATTCAAGACTCAGTACGATAAACCGGATGACCCACCCAGCATCGACGCG
>Ga0315284_10001203_pt1 | contig 36669 bp, 32 predicted proteins | sample YL17G09_16_MG_FD_203696 | JGI IMG/M metagenome (GOLD analysis project Ga0315284, IMG submission 203696) | Sediment microbial communities from Yellowstone Lake, YNP, Wyoming, USA - YL17G09_16 | ecosystem: Environmental > Aquatic > Freshwater > Lake > Sediment | place: USA: Wyoming | collected...
GCGCAAAAGGCTGTCCTCCTTCGTCGGCAAAAGTTCTTCTCAGCAAAGATACTTATGCCTGAAGTGACAGCCTTTTTTCAATTCCCTGGTGAGAAATCCGGGCTAGGGGCGACAAGCAACCAGGCTTCGACGATACGGCGGGCGCGGGCGGCGGCTTCATCCACGAGCACGGCGACGGCGGGAGTCATTTGGTAGGAGAAAGTCGTCGGGTCGGAGACGGGGATGGCCAGGATGCGCACCTGGTGGGGAAAGCCGAGGTCAAGCTTCCGCATGACCTCGCGAATTTCCCCCAGGCCGACGAAGTGGGGAGAAACGCCGCAGGCTTCGCCGACCGCGTCCAGGTTACGCTCCTGAATCTCCGACCCGACAAACTCTTCCGGAACGTAGCTGTCAATCACCAGGACTTTTTCCCGGCCGATCAATTCATCGAGCAGCGCCAGGCCGAAACTTGAGGTCGATCGCACTTCAACTTCGTCCGGGAAGCTACCCTGAAGCTTTTCTGCGATGCGGATCCCGACCGCATCGTCCATCAGCATTTCATTTCCGAGTCCCAGAACCAGAATCGGGATCATCGCGAAATCTCGCGAAGCAGATTGCCCCCACAGTCGCGAATCTCGATCTTGAGCGGCATCGACCCCGGCAGGCTGTGCGTGCCGCAGCCGTGGCAGGGATCGTAGGCGCGGAACGCCATCTCGACCATGTTGAGCGCGCCGTCGTCATTGGCCGTAGCGGAATTGATGAGCGCCTTCGCGACCTTGTCCACGGAGAGCGCGATGCGCGCCGCGTTGTTTTGTGTGGCGACGATCAGGTTGGCCTTGGTGATGAGACCGGCCTCGTCGGTCTCGTAATGGTGGAAGAGCGTGCCGCGTGGCGCTTCGACCACGCCCATTCCCACCTTGGGGATTTCCGTCGGCAGCGTGCGCACCTTGGGATCTATGATCTCCGGGTCGCTGGCCAAATCGAGAAAACGCTCCGCGGCGTAAATCATCTCGATGACCCGCGCCCAGTGGTTGGCCAGCGTGTGGTGGACAGGTTTCCCGCCCAGCGTGGCGAACAACTGCTCGTAGGCTTCGTTCGCGCGACGCGTCGCCATGCCGTCGGAAGCGTTCAGACGCGCGAGCGGCGCCACGCTGTAGACTCCTGAATCCGCGCCGTCAACGAATCCCTTCCATCCGACCTTCTTCAGATAGGGGAACTTGATGTAGCTCCAGGGTTCCACGTGCTCGGCGATTGAGTCCAGATACTCGCGCGCGGTGAAGACGCCAAACTCCTTGCCCTGCGGATCGACGACGCGAACCCGCCCGTCGTAGAAGTTGACGCGATTCTTCTCATCCACCAGACCCATATAGTAGGTTCGGTGCGTGTACATCTCCGAGGTGATGGCGTCTACATATTCCTTGTTCTTGAGGACGACGTCGGCGAAGACGGTGAGCGTGAACAGCGCAAAATCCACGCCGCGCTTCGCGGCCTCGACAAACTTCGGCTGATCGGCGGGGGCCATGGGCTTCGAGACGCCGCCCGGCAGACCGAACACGGGGTGAATCACCTTTCCGCCCAGAAGCGCAATCAGATCGCGCAGCTCCTTGCGCATGGCGATCACGCGCTTGCCCACTTCCACTCCCACTTTGCCGAGAACTCCAAGGATGTTGCGTTCACCCTTCGGGGCCTTGGGGCCGACAACGAAGTCCGGCCCGCCTAGGAAGTAGAAATGCAGCGCATGGTCTTCCAGCATGAAGATGCTGTAAATCATCTCGCGCAGCTTCTTCGCCGCGGGCGGCGGGTCAACTTGGTAGAGATCGTCGAGGGCCTTGGTCGCCGCCATGTGATGTGCGGTGGGGCAGACGCCGCAAATCCGCGAGGTGATCTGGGGCATCTCTTCGGCGGGCCGCCCCACGACAAACTGCTCGAACCCCCGGAGCTCCGGCACCTGGAAGTAGGCGCGGCTGACGTTGCCCGCATCGTCCAGGAAGATTTCGATCTTGCCGTGTCCTTCCAGACGGGTGATGGGATCAATCGTAATTCTTTGTGCCATGACGCACCTCTAGGCGGCTTTGCGTTTGCGCGCCAGCAGCGACGCCGGCACGCTGTAGCGATAGAAAGTCCCCGCTGGATCCGGGACAGCTTCGAAGACTTTGGCGATAGTTTTCTCGTCGGTCAAATCCACGATGGAGGCCACGGCGGAAAGCGCCTTGCCCCCGTAATCGCGCACGCGTTCGAGCGGCCCGAAGCAGCCGGTGCAGGGCATCCCCCCCTTAACGCACAGCGCCTCGCAGCCGCCGCGCGTGACCGGCCCGAGGCACAGGATGCCTTGCGCGAGCAGGCATTTCTGCGGATCAATCATCACCTGGTGCGGCCGCTTCAATTCCGTGACCAGGAGCTTTTCGGGCTTGGTGGAGTTCAGTTCACACTCATAGCAGAGCGCGCGGTTGCCCGCCAGCACGGCACCCTTCTCCGGCAGTTTCCCGCTAAGGATCGCTTCGATCGCCTGCAAAGTGATTTTGGGTGTCGGCGGGCATCCGGGGAGGTAGTAGTCCACATTGATGACCTGGTCGAGGGTCTTGACGCTCTCGTAGAACTCGGGAAGCTCCAGTTCCCCCTCGGGAACGGTGGTGTGGGTCTGCGGACGGACGCCTGTTCCGTCGGTCGTCGAAGGCGACAGACGATAGGCGTACTCGAGAATGGTTTCTTTCTCCGTCAAGTTAGCAAGGCCGGGGATTCCGCCCTCGCAGGCGCAAGCGCCGTAAGCAATGACCAGCTTCGCCTTCTTGCGAAGCAGCTTGGCCATCGCTTCCTGCTCGCTCATGCGGATGGCGCCGTTGATGAAGGCCACGGCGATTTCGCCGTCGGCCATCGCCTCGACGTCGGAGCGCTTGAAGTCGAGCGCCACGGGCCAGAAGACGATGTCCACGGCCTCGACGACTTTCAGGACGCCTTCGGCCAGATCCACGACCGCCTCTTCGCAACCGCCGCAGCTTGCGCACCAGTAAAAAGCCACTTTGGGTTTAGCCATGGTTCCTTGGCTCCTTCCCGTTTTCTGTAGCGGCGGTCTCCGACCGCCGTCTTTTGCCGGCTGACGGAGACCGCCATCCCTGAGTCGGCGATCAGAGATCGCCGCTACAGGTTGAAATCATCACGCGGCCACCGCCACCTTCGGCGCCGCCTCTTTCTTGTGCAGCGGCCCGAGGCGGCGAATCTGCTCGGTGAATTCGTTCACCACGTCGCGCAGACGCTCGCCTTCGGACGCCGAGATCCATTCCAGGCGCAGCCGCTCCGGCTCGATGCCGAACTGCGGCAGCATCTTGCGCAGCAGCTTCGAGCGACGGAGCGCCTTGTAGTTGCCCTCCTGGTAGTGGCAATCGCCCGGATGGCAGCCCCCGATCAGCACGCCGTCGGCGCCGTTGCGGAAAGCCCACAGGACCATCTGGGGATCCACGCGCCCCGAGCACATGGTGCGAACCACGCGCACGTTCGGGGCGTATTTCATCCGCGACGTGCCCGCCAAGTCCGCGGCGAGGTACGTACACCAGTTGCAGAAAAATCCCACGATGGAGGGGCTGAATTTATCGCTCATACCAGGACTCCTTCCACTTCGGCGAAGAGCTGCTCATCCCGGAAGAGATTCTGCTGGGCAGAGCCCGACGGGCAAGCCGCCACGCAGGTCCCGCAGCCCTTGCAGAGAGCTTCGTTCAGAACTGCCACTTTCTTCTCCGCGTCGAAATGAATCGCGGTGTAAGGACACATCGCGATACAGACGTGACATCCGGAGCAAAGTTCCTCATCGATCCAGGCGGTGTTGGGCTCGATCTCGACGAACCCTTTGTCGATGAGCGCCATGCACTGCGCCGATGCCGCTCCGGCCTGGGCGACCGTGTCGGGAATATCCTTCGGCCCCTGGCTGCAGCCGGCCAGGAAGATGCCGTCCGTGAAAGTATCGACCGGCGCGAGCTTGGGATGGCGCTCGAGGAACCAGCCTTCGGCCGAACAGCCGAGGTTGAAGAGACGCCGCACTTCCTGCACGTCGGCCTGAGGTTCGAGTCCCGTGGAGAGGACGACCATGTCCACGGGAATGCGCCGCACGACGCCGAGCAGCGTGTCTTCAACGCGCAGGACTAGTTTGCCTTCCTCAGCCGGCGATTGCGCCCAGCCGCTCACTTCCGCCACCTTGCCGCGGATCATCGAAACACCTTCCTCGAGCACGCGCTTGTAGAATTCCTCGAAGCCTTTGCCCGGCGTGCGCATGTCGATATAGAAGTTATAGACGTGCGCGCCGGTTTTCTCTTTAAGCAGGTGAGCAAGCTTGAGCGAATACATGCAGCAGACGCGCGAGCAGTACTTGTTGGTGTTCTCGTCGCGCGAGCCGATGCAGTGCAGGATACCGACCGACTCGGGCCGGCGTCCGTCGCGCAGGACCACTTGGCCGAGCGTGGGCCCGGAGGCGTTGACCAGGCGCTCGACCTCCAAACTGGTGTAGACGTTGGGGAATTTGCCGTAGCCGTACTGCGGCAGGCGGCGCGCATCAAACGGTTTGAAGCCGGTCGCCATGACGATGGTGCCGACCTCGAGTTCGATCTCCTGCACCTGTTGCGTGAAGTCGATGGCGTCGCGGTCGCCGCACTTCTCGACGCAACCCTTCGGGCACTTATGTGACTTGAATTCGATGCAGGTAGCGGCATCAATCAGGGGAATCGACGGCACCGCCTGCGGGAAGGACATGTAGATGGGCTTGCGCTTGCCAAGCCCCATGTCGAACTCGTTGGGGTATTTGCCATCCTTGTAAACGCAGCCCTCGATGCACTCGCCGCAGCCGATGCATTTGGCTTCGTCGATGTAACGCGGATACTTCTTCACCTTGACTTTGAAGTTCCCAACGAACCCGCTCACCTCGCTGACCTCCGAAAGGCTGTAGAGGTGAATGTTGGGGTTCTGCTTCACCGCCGTCATCTTGGGCGTGAGGATGCAGGCCGCGCAGTCGAGGGTCGGAAACGTCTTATCAAACTGCGCCATGTGGCCGCCGATGGAGGACTCGCGCTCGACGAGGTAAACCTGCTTGCCGGCGCTCGCCAGCGTGAGCGCGGCGTGGATACCGGCAATGCCGCCGCCCACAATCAGCACGTTGGGATTGACCGGGAAGCGGCGCGGCTCGAGTTCCTGGAGCCAGAAGGCCCGCAGCACGGCCGCTTTGACCAGCGCCTTGGACTTCTCGGTGGCGGCGACGGGGTCGTCGCTCACCCAGGACACGTGCTCGCGGAGGTTGACCATGTGGAACAAGTAGGGGTTCTGCCCGGCGTTGGCGGTGGTCTTGCGGAACGTGAGCTCGTGCAAGTGCGGCGAGCACGACGCCACCACGACGCGGTTCAGTTTGAGTTCCTTGACGTCCTTGACGATCAACTCCTGACCGGGGTCCGAGCACATGTACTTGTACTCGCGCGCAATGACCACCCCAGGCAGTTTCCCGGCATACTCCGTCACGGCGTACACATCCACCTTGCCGGCGATGTTTGTTCCACAATGGCAGACGTAAACTCCCACCCTTGCGCCGTTCTTTCCGTTGCCGTTCATGGCTGTGTCCTCTCTCCGTTCAATTGCGCCGCGTTTTCGTTTACTGTCATTCTGAGTCCGTCAGCCGCTCCGTCAGGTGACGGAAAGAACCTGCTTATCTCTCCCGCCCCGAGCAACTGCAGCCCCTTCTCCCGCTTAGAGCGGGATCAGGGGGACAAGCTCATGCGGCCTTGTCCTGAGGCCTTGCCGCGGCTTCCGCGCCCACGGCTTCCGCCACCAGGTCGGATAGATCCCGCACGGTGATCCGACCTTCAAGTCCAGTGGTCTTCAACGCGTCCGTGAACATCACGTAATCTTTCGGGCACGCGACGACGAGCATCTCGACGCCGTCGAGGCTGGCGGCTTCCTTCACGCGACTCTCACTCGGGCGCGAGTGCGCCTCGCCGATCTCCTCCATCCACACGCGCCCGCCTCCGCCGCCACAACAGAAGCTCGCGCGGCGCGAACGGGGCATTTCCTTTAATTCCACCCCGAGCGCCCGGAGCACTTTGCGTGGGGGTTCGTAAACGCCGTTGTAGCGGCCCAGGTAACAGGGGTCGTGATAGGTCACGCGATAGGGCAGCTTGTGTTCAATTTTCAACCGCCCCCGATCCAGCAGATCTTGGAGCACCTGGGTGTAATGGTAGACCGGGTGCCTTCCGTGGTTCAGATCCGGGTACTCGTTCTTGAGCGTGTTGTAAACGTGCGGGTCGGTTGTGAAAATGTTGTTGAATTTCGCTTTCTGCATCGTGGCAGTATTCTTTTCACGAAGTAGTTCGAACAAGCCTTCTTCGCCGGCGCGGCGCGCGTCGTTGCCGGTGTTCCGCTCCCCCTCGTACAGGATGCCGAAATCCACTTCCGCCGCGTGCAGCACTCGGGCGAACGCCCGCGTGGTTTGCTGGAGCGTCGGGTGGTAGCAGGCGTACTCGCCCAAGTACCACAGCCACTCCACCGGCCCCTTGCGAGCGTCCTTGGGTTTGAAGTCGAGTCCCTGCGTCCACACCGCGCGCTTGCGCTCCGACTGGCCGAAGGAATTGCCATAGCGCTGGAGGTTCCCGAATGCTTCCTGAAGGCGTTCGTCGAGCTCGCCGCGCTCGACGAGCCGCCGCCGCAGGTCCACCATCACCGACAGGTGCTCGTTCAAAACCGGGCAGTGCTCCACACACGAGAGGCAGGTGGTGCAAGCCCAGAGCTCATTCGGCGCAATCAAGCCGCCAATCAGCGCCGGCTCGCCACCATCGGCTGCGGCGCAGGCCTTCTCCAGAAGCGCAGGCCCGTACTGGAGTAGTTGCACCTTCAGGTTGTGAACCAACTGGCGCGGAGAGCACGGCTCGCCGGAGGTGTGACTGGGACAGGCGCGCTCGCAGCGTCCACACTCGGCGCAGGCGAAGGCGGAGAGCAACTGGCGCCACGTGAACTCCTCCAGCCGCTCGGCGCCCATGCGTTCCGCGTGCGCCGCGGATGCGGGCAAACGGCCGGGTGGATCGAGGCGGCTGAAGAACACGCTGAAGGGCGAGGCGAGAAGATGGAGATGTTTCGAATACGGGAGGTAGGCGAGGAAGAACAGAACGATCGATACGTGCGCCCACCAGAAACCTTGATAGAGCCCCGGCGCACTCGCCCGCAGCGCTTCCGAGCGCCCAAACCAATCCGCCAGGCCCGAGCCGAAGGGGAGCCAGACAGCGCGCTCGCCGGGCCAGGCCACCAGGCGGAAACCCTCTGCGGTGAGATACGTCACCATGAGTGACGCGATCAGGATGTTCACCAGCGTTGCGTCCCAGGTCAGCTGGAGGCCCGCGGGGCGAAGCACGAAACGCCGGAACGATGTCACGGCAAGTCCGCCGAGCACCAGGACTGCAAAAACGTCCACAACGGGACCGAGATAGCGGTTTTCTTCGAGGCTGGGAATCGTCAGGCTGGGATATAGACCCTGAAGAAGCATTCCGCTCGTGGCCATCAAGAAGACAAGGAAGCCGTAGAAGATCAAAACGTGGGGGATGCCCACCAGCGGCTCATCGAGCATGCGCCGCTGGCCGAGGACGTAAACGAGCACGCGCTTAATCCGCTCCGGAATCCGGTCCCAACGCATTTCCGGCCGTCCCAGCATGAGCAGGCGAACCAGGAAGACAGCACGCCACGCAAACAACCCTGCGGCGATCAGAAACATCAGCCAGAGGATTGCCCAGGCGGGCACCGGACCGAGTTGAGCGCCTGTGGGAACCATCAGCTTGCCTTCTTCAAGTTGGCCTTGCGGACCTCTTCGGTCAGCAGGGGCAGGAGTTCGAGCGCATCCACAGCGGCACCGTAATGCGCGCCGGCAAAAATCGGCGCCTTCGGGTCGGTGTTGACGGCGACAATCAACTCCGAGTTCTTCATCCCTTCCCAGTGCTCCGGCGCGCCGCTGATGCCGAATGCAAGGTAAAGTTTTGGCTTGACGGTCATTCCGGACTTGCCGACCTGGCGAGTGAGCGGCAGCCAGCCCTGGTCGATCACCGGCCGCGAAGCGCACACGGTACCCCCGAGCGCTTCTGCCAACTCCTCCGCCATCGAGAGGTTGTCGGCGTTCTGAATACCGCGGCCCACGGCGACCAGGACGGGGACCTTGGTAATGTCCACGTCGCCGGGAGGAGGTTCGATGAGCTTGCGAAATTTGGTGCGCGGTTCAGGCAGCGCGGCGAGCGCGATTTCCTGGAATTCCGGCCGCCCGGCCGCTGCATTTTCCGGCTTGGGGAACGACCCGGGAACCACTGCAACCAAAGTTGTTGTATCCGAGAGGGCCACTTCGGCAAAGAGCTTTCCACCGTAAATCTGGCTGGTAGCGAAGAGGCGACCATCACGGATGTCAAGGCGCGTGCAACTATCGAGGCAGGGCTTTCCCGTCCGCGCCGAAAGCAGGCTGAGCAAGTCGAGCCCCACTGAGGTGCTGCCCATCAGAACCACCCACGGATGGGCATCTTTCAGAACTGCCTCAAGAGCGGCGCCATAAGCCTCCGGGGTGAACTCGCGGAACTCCGGCCGATTGGCGACGAAAACCACATCGGCGCCGGCAAGTTCGCTCATCAAACCATTTACATTGCTCCCGAGTAAGACGACCGCAACCTTCCCCTGCTTGGCTTGTGCCAGTTCGCGCCCTTTGCCGACCAGCTCCAACGTGATGTCGTTGAGGCGTCCCTGGAAATGCTCCGCGAGAATCCAAACGTCCTGGCTCATACATCACCTCACGAGACGGCGTTCGGAAAACAGGTTCACGATTTGGCGAGCGACCTCTTCGGGCGTTCCGGATACCATGGTTGCTCCTGCCCCTTCTTCGGGCTTGAACATCCGCTCGACGGCGACGGATTCCGATTTGGGGGGCGTGGCCTCCTGCTCCTCGACCTTGGCCGTCTTCATGACTTGGCGCAGGCGGCTGACGGGCACGTAGCGCGGGGGCTGTTCCGCGGCCTGAATGCCGAGGACGGCGGGCAGCTTCACTTCCAGCTCCGCCGCATACCCGCCGGGGAATTCCTTCTGGACGACGGCCATCGCGGCGCCGTTCGCAAGCTCGACTTTGCGGACCAAACCCACATAGGGAAGGTTGAGATAACCCGCGAGTAGTCCGCCGAGCGATCCGTCGAGATCATCGATGGCGCGAACTCCGGTCAGGATCAGATCGAAGGGGAGGCCCTGCAGTACGGAAGCGAAGATCTTGGCGGCGGTGTGATTCGAGGGAGGGGCTTCCAGACCGGTGGTCACGATCACGACCCGGTCGGCGCCCTTGGCGAGAGCCATGCAGAGGCTGTCGCGCACTTCGCCGGTCTGGAGAGAGAACACCTCCACGCGCGCCTGATTCCGCTCTTTCAGCAGCACGGCTTCCTCGATGGCGTGGTCATCGGATTCACTCAGGATGTAACGGATGGAATCGGGATCGACGGCTTTCCCCGTGGAATCAATTTCCACCCCTTCCACCAGATCGGGGACCTGCTTGGTGAGCACGGCGATGTTCATAATCCGTTCTCCTTCAGGCGAGCTCCATAGACTCCGCCAGCAGTTCGATAATGTCGCGCACGACCAACTTCCCCTCGTGGCCGGTCAACTTCACGGCGTCTTCGAAGCGTGCGGGCTCATACGGGCAGGCAACCGCCAGCGTCTCCGCCCCCGTCGCCGCCGCCTGCAGCACCCGCTGGTCCGCCAGGCGATCCTTGACGCGCTCCTGGATGAAGCGGTCGAGATAGATCGTGCTGGCGCCACCGCCGCAGCACAGGCTGGATTCCCGGTTCTGAATCATCTCCACCAGCTTGATGCCTGGGATGGCGTTGAGCAGCGTGCGCGGCTCCTCGTAGTGGGAAGTCTTGCGGCCCAGGCAGCAGGAGTCGTGATAGGTCACGGTAGCGTTGAGCTTTTTCTTGAGCATTGGCTTGAGTTGGTCGAGGCGCTCCGCCAGGAAAGCGACGACAGGTTGCACGTTGAAGCGCCCCCCCAGCGCAGGATAAATATTGCGCAGTGTGCGGTAGGAGTGCGGGTCCGTCATGATAATTTCGCGGAATTTGTACTTGCCAAGAATCTCGATGTTCCGCTCGATCAGCATCTCGAACAGGCCGCGCTCACCGGCCAGCCACTCGCAGTCTCCCAGGCAGCGCTCTTCGGGGCCGAGGATGGCGAAGTCCACACCCAGCGCGTTTAGAATGCGCGCCAGCAGCCTCGAAATCTCCTGCCCCCTCGGCTCGAATGAGGGATAGCATTCCACAATCCAGAGCACGTCTACCGGCCGACGCAACTGCGAGAAGATCGGCACTGGGACGCCCGCGGACTTCGCCCAATCGGCGCGCTTCTTGGGCGAGATGCCCATGGGGTTGCCGTAGAGATAAGTGTTCTGCAGAGCCTTCTGGAGATCCTGATCCATGGCCGTGCCCTCGGCCATGACCGCGGCGCGGAGAGCGGGAAACAGGCCATCAGAGATCTGCAACTGGCTCGGGCAGCGGGTCGCGCAGGTGTGACAAGAAACGCAAAGCCAGGGCGTGTTGCTCGCGACGACCTCGTTAAAGCGGCCTTCGAGAAGCATCTTGATGGCTTTTCGCGGTGCGTAGTCCATCGCCTCGCCCATCGGGCAAGAGCCGCTGCACACGCCGCACTGGATGCAGGTGCGGAACTTCTCCTCGGCGCTGGCTAATTCAGGAAAGAGCGGGCCCGGCGTCTCCGGAATCGGTGGAACTTGAAGTGTGCCTATAGCGAGACTCCTGGCTGGTGCACGAAATAGCTCTGGTTTTTTCAGGCGGCCGCGGGTTCACGCGCCGCGTGACCCTTCTCCCCGATGTCCCAGCGCAGAGGCACCAGGAGCTTTTCGAGTCCCAGGGCCCTTTCCGAGAGGCCCAGGGCCATGCCGATCAATTGCGTGAAGTAAGGAACAGGGATCGCGACGTCGTCGCCGTATTGGCGCTTGATTTTCCCTTGGTGCGCTTCCAGGTTAAGCTGGCAGAGCGGGCAGACAGTGACCAAGGCGTCGGCATTCGCGCGCTTCGCCTGGCTGAGGAGGATGTACACCAGGCGATGGCCGACCTCCTCGATCGTGCCGGTCAGAGATCCCCCGCAGCAGCGGGCTTTCAATTCGAAGTCCACCAGGTTGGCGCCCAGTGCAGGGACGAACTGGTCGAATGCCTCCAGGGTGAATCCTTCGCTCAACGGGTACGGCCGCGCAATCAGACAGCCGTAATAAGGGGCCACATTCCATCCGCGCAGCGGCTTTTTCACCTTGGCCTTCAGGCCTTTGACCCCCACATCCCGCAGCAGGACTTCCAGCGGATGGAGGATCCGCAACTTGCCCTCGTAACGCAATCCCACCTTCTCGAGCGCGCGTTCAACCTTGGATCGCAGATCGCCGTAGCGGCTCAGGTAGTCCTGGGTTTTCTTGAGAATCATGTAGCACGCGGTGCAGGGAGCCACAATCTCCGGGCCGATTTGCTCGGCCATAGCGAGGTTCCGCGCCGCGAGCGCGAACGCCTGGTGCTCTTCGACGGAGATGTAGGTCGTCGCGCCGCAGCAGTTCCAGTCCGGTAACTCCCGGAGTTCCAGGCCGAGCGCATTGAAGACCGCATAGAGGGAGTCCTGGCAATGCCGCGCAAAACCGTGCATGCAGCAGCCAGGGAAATACGTGTAAGCCATGATGGGACCCTCTCTCCGAGTCGCTCAGGCGGCCTTGGCCGCGGGACAGCAGGCCGCCGACTAGTCCTTGGCCGCTGCCGATGACGCCGGAGCCGCGGCGTGTCGTTCGGCGACCCCGTCGGATTCCATCGAGTCCAGAATGCAGCGCAGGTCCGCCCCCGCCGCTTTGGGAATGCGGCTGGCGGTCAGGCACATCCGGCCGCGCTGCCACAGGCGCAGTCCCAAGGGCCACGACGTGAGCAACTTCATGGGCGCTGTCTTCAGCAACACTTTCAGGACGAGCCAGAACTCGTTGTTGCGGCCCGTCCCCTTCAGCATCTTGATGAATTCCTTCGCCAGAACCGGCACGGGAAATCGCCGCGGGTAGATGCCTTCACGGATGGCGATCCGCTTCAGCGCGTACATGACCTCGGTCACGTGAATTCCTGCGGGGCAGCGCACCGTGCACTCGTAGCACGACGCGCACAACCAGATGGCGAAGCTCGTGACGACTTCCTGCTTGAACCCTTCGCGCACCATCCCGATCAACCGGCGCGGCGTGTAATCCATGTAGACGGACACAGGGCAGGCGCTGCCGCAGGTACCACACTGCAGGCAGGAGAAGATCTTCTCGCCGCCCGGAGTGGAGACTATCTCGGCGGCCAAGTCGCGCTTTAGCTCTTTTTCGTACTTGACCTTCTGGAAAAAAGTGGGACGCGCCATCCCTTCGCCTCCCCTCTTCCTGCGGCGGATCTCAGGAGTAACGGCTGAGCAAGAAGCCCCACGAGCCTTGCGTCCGCCGGCCGGAATCGGACACTTTGACCGGCAAGCTGAGACACTTGCTCATTTCAGATTGGCTGCAAAAACTGGGCCATTAACTGGCTTCAGAATTGCGATTTCGCCGCTCCAGAAAAGGCTGAAACTAATTTGCTTTTTTCAGTATTTGTGTACGTTGTCTTGACGGATGCTGATGAAACTTGTGACAGCGACGCTCGCGTCGTGTTGTGTTTTGCGACGCGCTCTCGGGGCGCTAACCCCTGGCCCAAGTGACGGTGGAAAGCACTCGGTCAGGCGGGAAATCGGGAAGGGATTTCGCGCTGCGCGAAATCCCCCCGGGAGGCGGCTCGGTTTGGCGAGGTCGCCCAACCACGCTAAGAGCGGGTGGAGCCGAACAATCTGGCGGGCCTATTTCATCCCAACGTACCGCTCGTAGGCCTCGGCAACCTTGGCCTCGCCCGCGTCGCCATCGTGAATGATCACGCGATAGCGGAAGGTCAGCGACCCGCCGGGTTGGATGGTCATGCTGCCGTCGCGCTTCTTATCGTTGTAGAAATCGTGCTCGCCGAACGGATTCACGGCGAACAGGCCGTAGCCGCGCGCGTGCCAGTAGGTGGGGTGCTTGGGATTGGAGGGATTGTCAAAGATGGCGATGCCCAGTTTCTTGCCCTCGACCGTGCCGGAGTAATCGACCCACTTGGCTCGTTTGCCCCAAATGTTCTTTTCGCCCACCGCGCCCTCAGAGTTGAGCATTTTGACGGCGGGCTCTTCCAGGGCCTTCACGACGCGAATGGCGAAGGTTCCTTCTTTGGTGTCGCCCATCTTGAGGGGAGTCTTCAGGGCGTGAGTGGTGAACTCGCAATCGATGGTGCGCGTCGAGGCGTCGCCGCTAAAGGTGTAGGCCTGCGTCTCTTCTCCCATAACTTTTCCGTCCGGGCCGACCAGGTTAAAGCGGGCGCGCAGCGAGCCTGCGTCCGCGCCGCTCTTGACCTCCTCCAGCTTGGTGAGGAGGGTGCGGCCATTGGGCAGTTGCTCGGAAGCTCGATACGTCTTCCCGCCGGCCTGGACGGGGGCCTTCTCCGCAAACTCCGCTTCGCCCCAGAAGTCAACTCCGTTGATGTCGCCGTGCGCGTAATAGAGAGCGCGGTGATGCGGGTGGTCTTTGCTCTCCCCCGGAATGTCTTTGCGCATCGGGAAGCCGCGCGTCACCACAATCCCTTCGGCGCTGCGCAGCGGGTGCATGAAGGGCTTGGGGACTTTGGAATCGAAATAGTACGTCGTGAACGGCCTGCCGCCGACAAGGACGTCAACCTGATTCCCGTGCTGCTTCAGTTCGACAGGCTCGCCGGCGAAAAGGGCCGGGGCCAAGAGCAGGAGACCACAGGTAAACGTCAAGAGCCCTGAGTTGAATCGAACCATGAAGTATTCACCTCGCAATGAGCCGAGCCTGCTTTCGGAATCATCATACTATTATTTCCGGAAATCGTGTTGGACTTACGGCGCCCACCACGCCGTGATCGCCGAGAAGCCCGTGGGCCGCAGCAAATCCACGCGGATGCGCTTGGGAGTTCTCTCTTCGAAAGCCACTTCCTGGATGATTCCCTTGCCGGGGGCCAGTTTCGGCAGCGCAACGAAGAGCTGTTCCATCGGCAAATCGTCGAAACCATAAACGATACAGCGCATGGTATAACCCCCGAGAGTATAGGAAGGTAAGGTGTCTCGGGGCTGCATGGTTGCCGTCACCCATCGGCCGGTGACGACGAGCGTGAGTTCTCCGAAGGGGCTGGCCTGGTTGCGCAGCGCCGCGAACGACGGCTTGCGGTTGCCGAAGAGATCGACCACGCCGTGCACGCGCTGCTTGAGTGCCCCAGTCCCCTTGTCTCCCACGTGCGTGCGGTAGTCGTTGTAGTCGAAAAAGATCGCGCCCGCCACATAGTCAAACTCCCGGTAGACGTCGGTATGGCTCTTTAGGATTTCGATACGGCGCGTGTCGCCACCCGTGCGGTCGGGCGCGCACTCGCAGTAGCCGTATTCCGAAATCACGATGGGCTTGGAAGGGAAGGCGCGGTGGATTGCTTCGAGATTCTTGCGCACAGAGTCGGGATTCCCCTCGTGCCAGCTCTCGTAGTATTCGTTCCAGGAGATGAAGTCCAGCTCACCCGCGACGTCGCGCTCGGGAGTTTCATATAACGAATTCGAGGCATAGGTGAGCAGCCGCGCCGGATCGAGCTTGCGGGCCTCTTCCGCCATCCGCCGGATGAACTTTTGCGCCGGCGGGTTCTGGCCGTTCACCTCGTTGCACAAGCCCCAGGCGACGATCGAGGGATGATTGCGGTCGCGCTCGATCATTTCGCGCAACTGCTCGAGGCCGTTCTGCAAAATCTCCAGCGACAGCTCGTCCTGCATCCCTTTGAAAGTATCCGGACCCCATGCAGGGACCTCCTCCTGCATGAGGATGCCGTGCCGGTCGCAGTAATCGAGCACGCGCCGGTCCTGCTGCCAGTGGACGCGCGTGAAAACGCAATTGAGTTCCTTCAGATCGTTGTGGTCGTGCTCGATCCAGGACGATGGCTCGGCCATACCGTAGTCGGGATGGCTGCCCGCCATGCGCTCGACGCCCATCAGCCGAACGCGCTCGCCGTTCAGATAGAATGCGCCGTCCTTCGCCTCGAACTTGCGGGCGCCGAAGGTGTCGGTCGAGGCGTGCGCGGGTTTGCCGTCTGACTCGAGTTCCGCCGTCACGCGATAGAGGCGCGGATGATCGAAATGCCAGAGGCTCATCAGTTCGGTGGCGGGCGGAGCCGCGAGCGTCGCCGCCGAGTCGGGGGCAAGAATGAGAGCCGGAGTCCCCTTCTCGTGGAAACCCGAGTAGCGCAGATCGTCGTCGTTGAGGCTGAAGCGGACTCGCACTTTGCGTGCCTCTTGGCCCGTATTGCGGACGACAGCTCGAAAGCGGAGCTCGGTTTGCGCTACGCCCTTCTTGAGATCTGACTTGGGATCATCGAGCTTCGGGAGAGCGTCGATTTCAATGCGCTCGATGTAAGTTTTGGGCGTTACCACCAGGGATACGGGCCGGATGATGCCGCCGTCCGGCGTCCAATCGAAGGACTGCTCGCGCGGGAGCATGAGCGTGTTGAAGTGATTGTCCACCTCGACCGTTAGTGCGTTCATGGAGCCGAACCTGAGGGCGTCGCTGATATCGAAGCTGAAGGCCGTGTAGCCCTTGTGCAAGTGCTCGCCGACCTGCTTGTTGTTCACCCACACCGTGGCGCTGTGCGTCACGGCCTGGAACTCGATGCGCACGGTTCTGCCGGCCCAGCCGGCAGACGCCTGGAAGTAAGTGCGGTAATACGCGGTTCCGTGAAAGTCTGCGGATTCTTCCGACGTTTGCCAGGTGCGCGGCACGCGGATCTTTTCCCAAGGGCCGGAATCGAGTTCGGGAGGGGAGCCTTCGAGCGCCTTGCCGCTGCTCTCGCGAACCAGCGTGAAGAACCATTCGCCGTCGAGGGGCACGACGAGCGTCTCGAGCTCAGAAGCACGGACCGGAGACTGCCCTTGGCCATCGCCGATGGCCAGCTTCGGCATCGTGGCCGTGGCGCCGACGGCGGCCATGCTTTTTAAGAGTTGTCGCCGGGAACACTGATTCATCCCAGGCTCCAGTGCGAGGGGCGGGGGAGCTCTCCGGTCCCTCGGCGCAGTGCCGCAAGCACAATCATTTAGCTGAAGCCCAGAGGGCTCCCCTACGAAATGGTCAGCACGCCGGCACCACGAATCTTGCTGTGCTTGAGCGCCTGAAGCGCCTGGTTGGCTTCTTCCAGTCGAAACGTCTTAATTTCCGTGCGCACAGGAATCTCGGCGGCCAAACGCAGAAAATCGCGGGCATCCGCGCGTGTGGCATTCGCGACGCTGCGAATGACGCGCTCGTCGTAGAGCAGCCGGTCGTAATCGATTTCCGGAATCGGGCTCATCGTGATGTCGGCGAGTGAGACCGTCCCGCCCTTGCGCAGCACGCGCAGCGCGTCCAGAACCAGCGACCCGACGGGTGCGAAAATCACCGCGGCGTCGAGTTTCTCCGGCGGTGTCTCCTCGGCTCTTCCCACCCAGACAGCACCCAACTGTCGCGCGAGTTGCTGATGAGCTTCGGTTCTCGTGAACACATAGACCTCGCAACCCAAGTGGCGCGCTACCTGAAGAATAATGTGCGCGGAAGCGCCAAAGCCGTACAGCCCGACCCGTTCGCCCGGCAGTGCGTTGCTCAACCGAAATGAACGATAACCAACAATCCCCGCGCACAGCAACGGCGCCGCCTGAAGGTCGGCGAAATCCTTGGGAAGCGGGTAGGCGAATGACTCCGGAGCTACCGCGAATTCCGCGTAGCCGCCGTCCACGTCCCAACCGGTAAACCGGCCGCGGTCGCAGAGGTTCTCCAGATTTTTCCGGCAGTAATGACACTCACCACAAGTGGAATGAACCCACGCCACTCCGACGCGGTCACCCTCGCGGAGATTTTTGACGCCGCGGCCGAGAGCGTCGACCACGCCTACAATCTGGTGGCCAGGAATAAGCGGCGATTTCTTGAGCCCGAGGTCTCCTTCGGCGATGTGCAGGTCGGTGCGGCACAGACCGCACGTGCGCACGCGGATTCGGATTTCTCCCAGGCAGGGCTCAGGAGTTGGCAAATCGCGCAGCTCGAGCGGATTCTCTTCGGCGGGGCGAGGTTGGTCGAGCACCATCGCGCGCATGGCGGCTGACAGTCTAACGGACCGAAGTCCACCATGACAAGAACGATGCGAACTGCAACGCGCCTGACGGCTGACAGAAATGTTGCCCGCCGACGGCCCGGGGATGTGGCACAATGAGCTGCGGGCTTTGGAGTCCAACATTTCGGTCCGCGTTCCGACCTCACTCGGCAGCGCGGAGAAAGGACGAGTCATGAAAGCGCATCTTTCTTTCGCCATGGCGCTGTTCGTGTGCGGGGCGGCCTTCGGCGCCGAGGCTGGCAAGGAAGTCGAGAGGCTGCAAAAGTCGGCCGAAGTCATTGACGAAATCATGGGGACGCCGGAGAAGGGCATTCCCAAGGACCTGCTGAACAAATCCGTTTGCGTGGGCGTGATTCCTTCGCAGAAGAAATTTGCGATGGGCCTGGGGGGCAGCTACGGCCGCGGCTGCCTGGTTTGCCGGCGCGGCGGCACGGGAGCCTGGGGCGCGCCGTGGATGTTCGCCATCGGCGGCCCGAGCATCGGGTTCCAGCTTGGCGGCCAGGCCACGGATTTCGTTTTACTGGTTCTCAACGCCAAGGGCGCCCAGACGCTCGTCAAGGGCAAGACCAAGCTGGGCGCGGATGCTTCCGTGGCGGGCGGCCCGGTGGGGCGCACCGCTGAGGGCTCGACCGGCATCTTGATGCAGACCGAAATCCTCACCTATTCGCGCTCGCGCGGCGCTTTCGCGGGCCTGTCGCTGGAAGGCCAAGTGATCAAGGATGACGGCACGGCCAACCAGAATCTCTATGGGAAGAAAATCGAAGCCAAGGATATTCTCTTTGGCGGCACCGGAGTCCCCCCAGCTGGCGGTGCTTTAGACGCCGCGCTTACCAAATACTCGCCGCGCGGCGGGCAGCCGTTCAAGAAGTAACGATGAGATCGCGCTGGAGCGGCGATCTCTGATCGCCGAATGAAAAACGTCAACGCCGGTCAGAAACCGGCGCTACAACAAAAAGCAAAAGGCGGGAGGATGCTCCCGCCATTTTGCTTTTTCGGGGATGAGCGACGCCACGGCAAGAAAAGCCGCAAGATTGCATGACGTATCTTGCGCTACTTCATCTCCCCGGCGTAAATCTTCATGACCGTGTCGAGGAACTTGATGGCGTGTTCCCTGGGGCGCTGGAACGAGTTGCGTCCGATGATGGAGCCGAACCCTCCGCCGTCGCGGATGGCGCGGGCGTCATCGAAGATGGCTTCGTCGTTCTCCTTCTTGGCGCCGCCGGAGAAGATCAAAATCCGCCGCCCGTTGAAGGCGCTCTGGATGACGTGCCGAACGCGCTCGGCCTGCGTGGCGATGGGGATGGCGGTTTTCTCGTAGACCTTCTTCGCCTCCGCCTGTTCGATGTGGGCGCTGGGGAGCTTCACCTTGATGATGTGCGCGCCCAATTGCGCCGCGATCTGGGCAGCGTAGGCGACGACGTCGACGGCCGTCTCGCCGTCCTTGCTGATCGATGAGCCGCGCGGATAGGACCAGACCACCACCGCCAGCCCGTGACTCTTCGCTTCCTCGGCGAGCCCGCGCAACTGCTCGTACATTTCGCGGGCGTGCGACGATCCCGGATAAATCGTAAAGCCGATCGCCACGCAGCCCAGACGCAGCGCGTCGTGGACGCACGCAGTCACGGCCGAAAGCGGGTCTTTCTCGTCGTGCAGCACGTCGTGGTTGTTCAGCTTCAGGATGAGCGGAATCTCGCCGGCGTGCCGGGCGGCGGCGTTCTCGATGAATCCCAGCGGCGCCGCGTAAGCGTTGCAGCCGGCGTCGATCGCCAGCTCGTAGTGATAGTTGGGGTCGTATCCCGGCGGATTCACGGCGAAGCTGCGCGCCGGGCCGTGCTCGAAGCCCTGGTCCACCGGCAGGATCACCAGCTTGCCCGTGCCGGCCAGACGTCCCGTGTTGAGCAGGCGAGCGATGTTGGTCTTCGTCCCGGGATTGTCACTTTCGTACCAGGATAGAATCTCGCGGACGCGGTCAGTGTTCCGCCCACTCTGCGTGGCGGTGGTTGGTGCGGCTTTTGCTACTCCCATAGTGTTTCCTCCCGCTTAAGAAAAGCGAAATTTGATAGCCTTCCAGATTACAAGCCGCCGCGCGGGTCGTGCAAGGAGAAATTTGATTTCGGTCAGGCTGTCGCCATTGGGTATGATCTCAGTTTTGTTGTCACATTTGAAGAGGTCAGACCTCCGCTGCTTGTCCGCCGACATTTGGAAGGACGAACACGGGCGCGGTGTCGGCATCGTACGGCGAAGCCAACTTGGCTGGGCAGGTCCTTGGGGTGAATAGTGTTGGTGGATACGGCCGGATGCGCACTCTCTTAGCCAATGGCCTTGATGGAAGCGTGGATCAAGTCTGCGAAGTTTTCTGCCTCCCAGGCGGCGCGACCTATGAAGAGGCCGTCGGTCCCGCTTTCCGAAACCAGAGCGGCCGCGTTGCGGAGATTGACGTCTCCGCCATAAATCACCGGAACCAAGGCGGCAGCACTCCGTCCGAACATTTCCTCCAAGGTGGTCCGGATGTGGGTCTGCATTTCCCGAACGTATTCGACACTGACGTCCGCACGTTCCGCTCCGATAGCCCAGAAGGGCTCATACGCCACAATCAGATCGGAGGCACAGCCTGCTTCCACATTCGCAAAAACCGTTCGAACCTGGTTCTCCAAAGTCTCCTTCCCGATCCCGCGTTTCTTATCCTCGAGCTGCTCTCCGACGCACACCAGCGGCCTGAGCCCGTGCTGCAACGCCGCACGCACCTTGCGATTCACGTCCGCGTCGGTTTCGTTGAAGTACCGACGGCGTTCAGCGTGGCCAAGCTCCACCAGGTCCACGCCTAACTCTTGAAGCATGAGGGCGGAGATTTCGCCCGTGTAAGCACCTCGTTCCGCCCAATGCATGTTTTGTGCTCCAACCCACAGCCTACCCTCGCTCGCCCGCTTGACTGCCTCGATCGCGGTATAGGGCGGGATCACAAAAACCTGGAGCGCGTCGGACCGGTCGAATCCTTCCAACCGCCCAAGCAGCCGACGGGTGTAATCGACGGACTCCCGAATCGTCTTGTTCATCTTCCAGTTGGTGCCCAGAAGTAATCGAAAGGCCCTCATCACTTTTTTTCACTCGTGGTCGACATCTTACGATCGAGTTCCTCAAGCTCGCGCATCCGGGCGACTTTGGGTCCTGACCGACCGGGCTCGAATTCGGATCGAATCCACGCGGTGGCAATGACCCTGGCCAGCTCCGGCCCCACCACTCGTGCACCCATCGTCAGGATCTGTGCGTCGTTGCTCTTGCGGAGTCGCTCTGCCGAATACACGTCGTGACAAACCCCCGCATAAACACCTTCCACCTTATTGGCAATCATGGCCATCCCCAATCCCGTGCCGCAAATCAGCACGCCTCGATCGAATTCTTTGTTGGCGATCCGGCGCGCGAGGTTATAGCCGACATCCGGGTAATCGACCTTCTTGCTCTCCAGCAGATTGAGATCCGCCACTTCTACTCCGAGAGAGCGGAGATGTTCAATGAGGATCCGCTTCAACTCGATTCCAGCATCGTCACTATCGATGGCCACTCGCATACTCATTCCCTCCGCGCACCACAACGACTCGCTCCGTCCAACCTACGACAGTCGCCACGAATCTGGCGGCAGCAACACTTTTCATCCCTTCACGCTGATTTCGTTGCGCAGGTAGTGCTTCCCCGCCAGGCAGTTTCCCGGCATTTGCATAGAAAGAGCGGATGGTAGCAGAACGACCGCAAAAGTCCACGCCCATTCGGAAGTTCAAGTTTCCCCGCCCGGCCCGTTCCGGCTGGTCTCGATTTGGCCGCACGATAGGGGGCGCTTTCTGGAAACGGTTAGAGTATAATCCCCGGAAAACTTAGGAGTCATTATGACCAAAGAATCTAACATTACGCGACGGGAGTTCCTGCAATCAAGCGCGAAGACCGGGGCCGGGATGGCCGCGCTGGGTGGTATTTCCTTTCTGGCACACCCGCAGAAGGTTCTTGGCGCCAACGACCGCGTGCGCATTTGCGTGGTGGGCCTGCATGGCCAGGGCTGGGCGCACGTGGAGGAATACTCGAAGCTGAAGAATGTCGAGATCGCCGCCGTCTGCGATGTCGATGAAAACGTATTGAACCAGCGCCTGGCAGAGATGGCCAAGAAGAATCTTCCCAAGCCGCAGACGTTCGTTGATCTGCGCAAGGCGCTCGAGGAGAAATCCATCGACGCCATCTCCATCGCCACTCCGAATCACTGGCACTCCCTGCAGGCCATCTGGGGATGCCAGGCGGGCAAAGACGTTTACGTGGAGAAGCCGTGCTCGCACAACTGGTTCGAAGGCCGGCAACTGGTGCGCGCGGCGCAGAAGTACAACCGCGTCGTGCAGCACGGCACCAACAGCCGCTCGGGCGAAGCCATCATCGATGGCATGAAGAAATTGCGCGACGGCCTGATTGGCGAGGTTTATCTATCGCGCGGTCTGTGCTTCAAGTGGCGGAAGTCGATTGGCAAGACGCCGCAGGAAGCCGTGCCCGCGGGTGTGAATTACGACCTGTGGACAGGCCCCGCGCCCATGAAGCCGTACACCAAGAACCGCTTCCACTACAACTGGCACTGGATTTGGGACACCGGCAACGGCGACTTCGGCAACCAGGGCATCCACGAGTTGGATGCAGCGCGCTGGGGCCTCGATGTGAAGTTCCCCAACAAGGTCTCGGCCATCGGCGGGCACTTCATGTTCGACGACGACCAGGAAACGCCCAACACTCTGAACATTGCCTACCAGTTCGATATGCCCGACGGCAAACGCAAGATGATGGAGTTCGAAGTGCGGCACTGGATTTCGAACCATGAAGCGCTGATCGGCGAACCCAGCTTCGGCGGCGGCGAAGTGCCCGTTGCACTCGGAAACGCCGCTGCGCCCAAGAAGAGCAAGGGGCCACAAAACACCATCGGGAACATCTTCTATGGCTCGAAGGGCTACCTGGCCATGAACGGTTACGACGCCTACCGGACCTGGCTGGGCGAAGACCAGGAACCCGGACCCAGCGCCGCCAAGGAAGGCAACAACTGGGCGAACTTCATCGATTGCGTGCGCAGCCGCAAGAAGGAGAACCTGAACGCGCCCGTCGAGGAAGGGCACATCTCCTGCACGCTGCTGCACCTCGGGAACGCCGCGTATCGCCTGGGCCGCACGTTGAACTTCGATCCCTCGACCGAGCAGGTCATCGGCGACGACGAAGCCAACCGGATGCTGCGCGACGGCGACCGCGGCTACCGCGCACCGTACGTCGTGCCGGAAGAGGTCTGAAGGCTTTCTAGGAGAGGGCCTTCACGGCCCTCCCGCGTGGTCGCAACAAGCTCCGGCCACCCCGATTAATTGTTGTTGCAGTGCTGGCGGACAATCTTAGTGGTTAGTCGAACTGCACAAATCCCGGATTCAGCACATCCTGCGGGTCGAACTTCTTCTTCAGTGCGACCACGGTCGGCCACAGGTCGCCGTAGTGGGCCTTCCACTGGTTTTGATCGAATTTGATCCAGCCGGAGAGATAGCGCTTACCGCCCATCATCATGGCGCCCTGGCTGGCCATGTTGAGGTGGACGAGCGGCTCGTCGACAAGGTGTTTCGGGAAGGCAGGCAGGATCCCAAAGCCCATCACGAAATCGGATTTCGGCCGCATGAAGAGCGGCGCGGAAGAAACGTTTCCGCGCGCCGGCCACAGCAAGATATGACCGCCGATGAGCGCCTGAGGCGGAAAGTTCTCGAGCACTCGCGAGATATACATCATTGTGGATTGCCAGGGCAGGACGCATTCCATCCAGGGATGCGTAAAGTCCCAAGCCCCGCCCCGCTTCCAGAGGTCAAAGAGAGAGTCGAGGCGAGCGAAGAACTCGCCCATTTCGCCGTCCTCCGTGTGCACGTGTTTGTAAAGCCGCAGGCCAAGAAGTTTCTTCGTGGTGTCGGGCAGATGGGTTCCATCGGTTTCGACGGTCGCGTGCAAGGGGAAAAACCATTGGGCAAACGGCGTTCGGCCCTGGTCGACCTTGCGGAATCCCTGCCCGCAGGGCGCGCACCATGATTCGAGGTAGTCGAAGCGCTCTTCGGTCATCAGGGTTTGCGGATCCTCGAGCAGGAAGTTCAAGTTGTCGTAGAGCAGGTAGTAACTGCGGAACTTCGGCTGGTACCGTCGCAGTTTGAGCGTGGCTTCGGTGATGACGCCAAACTGGCCCATCCCGGCGCGCACGGCATCGAAGAGTTCACGGTTCTCGCCTGCTGAGCATCGGACGACCTCTCCTGCGCCAGTCACGACCTCGAGTTCCAGGCAATTATCCGCCTGCGTGCCGTATCGCCAGGAGGCCACACCAAGTCCACCGGTCGAGAGCGTCCCGCCGATGGTCACATCGAGATTGTTGGTGAGCACCGGCGGAGAGAGTTGCTGAGCCGCAAGTTGTTCGACGAGCGTCCGCCACTTGATCCCCGCCTGGCAGACCACCGTGCCTGCGCCCTCATCGACGCGCCGCACCTGGCTGAGCGAGGTCATGTCGAGGACAATATGCTCGGAGAGTGATTGTCCCGTCTGTGAGTGGCCACCGCCGCGTGTTGAAACGCCGAGGGAGTTTTTCGCCGCGAACCGGACCACGCTCGCTACGTCCTCGGCGGAGGCCGGCCGCACAACGGCCGCAGGCTTGCGCACGATCAGCCGTCCAAAGTCCGTCGCCACGGCTTCGCGAGAAACCTCGTCGGTAAGCACTTGCCCGTCAATTTTCCCCGCCAACTCCCCTGTCCAAGTCATGGATTCTCCCTTGAAAAGAATCAGGTTAAGACGGAATCCGTACCCTGAGCAGTCAACCTAGCACATTGTCGTGGCCGGCTCAACCCGTAGGAGCGGCCCCTCGTTGCCGGGAACCATCTATCCTTTCAGCATTTTGAGATGAAATTGGAGCAGACATAATGTTAAGATACTTGCCGCCTCTTCAGGGCCCTTTTCGGCTGATTCTGTCTTCTAGGGATGGTGTTGATGGGGATAGACCTATTCAAACGCAACGGCGATTCCGGGAATGGGAATATGCGCGCGGGCAGGAACGGCAACGGGAGTAAGCCTGCGGTTCACGAACCGCCCAAGGCCGGCGGCAAGCTCATCGTCCTGACCGCGCCGCTCACCGAGACGATTGACCACGCGGGCTACTTTATCCAGATGGCGATGGCTTCTCTGCCCATCTGGATGGAGCGGGTGCTGAATAGCAAGTACCCCAACTGGCGGAACGTCGAGCGCAAGCCCGACGGCTCGGCGCGCTATATGCCCGCCGGGGTCCGCCTGGTGGAGAAATCCCTTCTGCGCGAATTCACCGCAGAGGACATTGTGGCCTGCTATCCGGACGACCTCGACAAGTTCATCGGCCCGAACACGCGCGTCGTCGCCGTTTCCACACACAACCCACTGGGCGTGACCTTCGCCGCCGGCGTCTATACCTCAATCTTCGGCTCCTCGAAGCAGCCCATCAATTCTCATTACGCCCGGCTGATGTTTACGAAGATAAATTCCAGCCCCTATCGAAAGAACTTCAAAGTTATCGTGGGCGGCTCGGGTGGCTGGCAGATTACGCAGACCAACACCTTCGAGGAACTGGGCGTTGACTGCGTGGTGGAAGGCCGCAGCGAGTCGGTCGAATCGATGGCGCTGTTCCACAAGGCCATTCAGAGCGAGGAACTGCCCCGCGAAATTAACGTCAGCCATCCCACCACGCGCGAAGCACTGCTGGTTCCTGACCAGCGAACCACCTTCGGAGTCGTGGAGATGACCACCGGCTGCGGGCGCCGCTGCCAGTTCTGCGTGCCCGACCTTAACCCCCAGATTGATTTCCCCAAAGATAAAATCATGACGGGGGTCCGCGCCAACGTCCGCGAGGGCAACAAGCAGATCTCGCTGGCCACCGAGGACATGTTCATTTGGGGACAGGTCCACACCGACACGCCGTTCTTCTTCCCCAACCGCGAAGCCTTGCTCGACCTCTATTCCTCGATCGTGAACACGCCGGGCGTCGAGCAGCACGTCCTGAGCCACTCGACCATCGCGCCCTTTGTGGTGGACCCGCTGCTCATCAAGAAACTCTCGGAAACCTTGCTGCCCAAGAGTCCCATTCACCTGCCGCACCTGAGCACGCATCCCCAGAAGAAAGCCCTTTCGCCGCTCATCGGGCTCGAGACCGGATCGGTGCGCACGGCTAAGAAAATCATGCCCAGCAAGGGCGTGCCCTTCTCCATCGAGGACTGGCCGAGCGTGGTCCTCGAAGGTTTGCGCATCGCCAACCAGAACAACTGGTTCCCCATGATGACGCTCATCGTCGGCAGTCCGGGCGAGACCGACGAGGACGTGATGGACACGCTCGACCTGGTCTATGAAATCGAGCGGCGCGGCCTGTTCGCTTTCCTGATTCCCTCCATCTTCACGCCCCTGCACGACACGCGGATGGAAAAACAGAAAGGCGTCACCGAAACGCGCGACCTGACGCCGCTCCAATGGCAGCTCATGATGAAGTGCTGGAAGATGAATCTTCGGCCGGGCCAATATAGCTGGTGGGGCCCGACGGCGTGGCGCGTGGGCTCGATCGCCATGTGGCTCTACAAGCTGCGCCGGCTCAATGGGCCGAACTTCACTTGGCCGCTCTGGATGTTCTCGGGCGCCATCTCGGAGAAAAATCTTGAGCGCATGGGCAAGATCTATGTCGGCAAACCTCTGAAGACCAAGACGCGCAAAGAGTTGATCGCCTCGCTCAAGCCTCACTACGTGCAGTACCTGCGCGCCGATAACGGCGACCTTCCGGACGGCTACACGCCACCGCCCAAGCCCCTCCCCCATGCCGTTCCCGACCTGCGCGTGGTGGCGTGAATTACGTTGGCAAGCCAATCTGCAGGCGCCCCCGCAAAAAGCCCCCTAGCGAATCCGCGCGCGCGGATTCGCGTTTGACCCTCATCGGATCGTGTCGGTGACAGGCAACAGACCCTTCCAATCTGACACACCTGAACCTATCGTGTTAAACTTGGCTCGTTCCCTGAGATCGGCACAAATCCCTCAAGGAACGGAGAAACTCCATGCAAGTGTTGAAGGTCAAAGGCGAAGTCGGTTCCGACGGCAGTTTGCACCTGGATATACCCACCCAACTGTCACCCGGACCTGTTGAGCTTGTTGTGGTGCTGGGGTCTGGTCCCCAAGTGGGGAATGGTTCAAAGTACGACTTCACAGACCTGTCGGGAAAGCTCTCCTGGCAAGGAGACGCCGTAGCCGTGCAGAGGAAGCTGCGCGATGAGTGGTGAGCGATATCTGCTGGACACGAATGCGATCATCGCTCTCCTGCGTGGCAACCGCGCTCTTCTGAATCGTTTGAAGGAAGCTGAATGGGTCGGCATTTCAATCCTGAGTCACATTGAGTTTCTGGCCTTCCCGAATCTTTCTGAAGAAGACATACGATACTTCGGTCAATTGTTGGAACGCGTGGACGTCGTCGGCTTGGATCGGGCGCAATCTCAGTTGATCGACCGAATTGTTCAGGTGAGGCAACAACATCGTTTAAAGCTCCCCGACGCCATCATAGCGGCCACGACGCTCCAGTACTCCGCAACCTTGATTACTGAGGATCAACAGCTAAGAAGTATTTCGGGACTAACTACATTTGGGTGTGACCTAGCCTCCCAGTAGGGGCCATCCGACAAAGGTCACCTTGCGGTTTTTGGCTGGCCCTCGACGCCAGGGCTTTGCTCCACCCGCCGTCTGCCTGCTGCGGTTGCTTGTTCCCCCATTTCTCATAATGTAAGATGACCAAACGGGGATCGACAGGGGACGGCGTGCCGCGTCCTCGGTCACGTGAGAAGTGTAGATCCCCTTGGAGGTGACGGCTTGGCGGAGACTCCTTATGATGTCGCAATCATCGGCAGCGGGCCGGGCGGTTACGTCGCGGCGATTCGTGCCGGGCAGTTGGGTTTGAAAACCGCGATCATCGAGAAGGACGACAAGTTCGGTGGCACGTGCCTGCACGTCGGTTGCATTCCGACCAAAGCGCTGCTGCTGAATGCCGAGGTGTTGAGTTATTTCAAAAACGCCCAGGAATTCGGAATCATCTGCAAGGAATTCTCCGTGGACTGGACGGCCGTTCAGGCCCGCAAGGAGAAGGTGGTCAAGAAGCTCGCCAAGGGCGTGGAATACCTTCTTAAGAAGAACCGCGTCGAGATGATCCAGGGTTTCGGTCGTCTGGCTGGGCCGGGGCGGGTGAGCGTGACGGACTCGAAAGGGCAGGCGCGCGAAGTCGCTGTGAAAAGCCTCATCCTGGCGACGGGCTCGGAGGCCAAAATGCTCCCCGGCCTCGAGGCCGACGGCAAGACGATTCTGACCAATCGGGAAGTCCTCGAGCTGAAGGCGATTCCCAAGTCGATGATCATCATCGGCGCAGGCGCGGTGGGCGTGGAGTTTGCATCCATCTTTCACAGCTTCGGCGCAAAAGTAACGATCCTCGAAATGCTGCCGCGCGCCGTGCCGCTCGAAGACGAAGAAATTTCCGTGGAGCTGGAGAAGTCGTTTCGCAAGCAGGGCATCGCCGTCCACACGCAGACCAAAGTCGAGAAGGCGACGAAGACCGCGCAGGGTGTCGCTGTGGCGTTCACGGGAGCGGACGGGAAAAATCAGACGATCGAGGCGGAGACTCTGCTGGTGGCCGTGGGTCGCGCGCCTAACACGCAGGGCATCGGGCTCGAAAAGACGCGCGCGCGATTGGAGCGCGGCTTTGTCAAAGTCGATGGGCACATGCAGACCGACGAGCCGGGCGTTTACGCCATCGGAGATATTGTCGCCGGCAGCCCGTTGCTCGCGCACATGGCCTCCACGGAGGGCATCACTGCGGTCACGCACGCGGCAGGCAAACCCGTCGAGCCCATCAACTACCATCAGGTGCCGGACTGCGTTTACTGTGAGCCCGAAATTGCCAGCGTCGGCCTCTCGGAGCGCCAGGCGCGCGAGGCTGGGCACAAGGTGCGCATCGGCAAATTCCCGTTTTCTGCCAACAGCAAGGCGAGCATCCTGGGGGTGCGCGAAGGTTTCGTAAAGATCGTGAGCGAGGAGAAGTATGGCGAGATTCTGGGCGTGCACATGATCGGCCCGCGCGTCACCGAGTCGATTGCCGAAGCTGTGGCCGTGATGCGCCTGGAAGGAACTGTCGAGGATCTCACCCACACGATCCACGCCCACCCGACGCTCGCCGAAGCCGTGCTTGAGGCCGCGCACGCCGCCGAGGGAAAGGCGATTCATATCTAGTGTCGTGTTTCCGAAAAGGGTGAAACATGTCATTCTGAGCCCGCCTGCGGCAGGCAGGCGCAGCGAAGAATCTGCATTCTCTTTAGATCTGAAACAACTGCAGATGCTTCGCTTCGCTCAGCATGACAGCGTGGCCCCAACATGTGTCACCTATTTCGGTTACGCGACACTAGGTGCTAGGGACGAGGGAAGAACCGCAGGGCGGAGTGGGTTTTCCCCAGTCCCCAGCACCCAGCACCGAGTCCCCTTTTAATGATCTGTCACGTCCAACAACTCGGATTAGTTGAATACGGCGAGGGACTTCGTCTGCAGGAGGACCTCGTCGCCCAGCGCAAGGCGGACGCGATCCCTGACACGCTCTTGCTGCTCGAGCATCCGCGCGTTTACACGCTGGGGCGTAATGCCCAGCGCGAGAACCTGCTGATCACCGAGGAACGCTTGGTAGCGCTCGGCGCGCAACTTTACGAGACTGATCGCGGCGGCGACATCACTTACCACGGTCCGGGGCAGCTTGTCGGCTATCCGATCTTCGACCTGACGCAGCACCGCCGCGACATTGCGTGGTTTATGCGCTCGCTCGAAGAGGTCTTCATCGCCGTGGCGCGCGACTTCGGCATCGAAGCCGGGCGCCTCGCCGGAACGCCGGGCGTGTGGATAGGGAACGAAAAGGTGGTCGCCATGGGCGTGCACATTTCGCGCTGGGTCACGTCCCACGGCTTCGCGTTTAACGTCAACACCGATCTGCGCTACTTCGACTATATCGTTCCCTGCGGCCTGCGCGACAAAGGCGTGACGTCGCTGGCGAAGCGGCTGGGGCGCCCCGTGGAGATGGGTGAGGTCATCGACCCGGTTATCGCGCATTTCGGGGAGATATTCGGCTTTGAATTGGACACGAGTCGGCAGTCGACAGTCGGCAGTAACTGTCGAAGATTCTTGACTGCTGAGAGCTGACTGTTGACTGGCCTTTTTATTTTTGCCTTTTGCCTTTTGATTTTTGATTTCGCTTTCCCCTGAGCATCACGTGCCAACCAAGCTGACACGTCAACAGCTTCACGATCTCTACTACTTCCTCCGTCTCAACCGACGCGTGGACGAGCAACTGGTAAACCTCTACCGCCAGGGGAAGGTGGTGGGAGGAGTCTATTCGAGTCTCGGCCAGGAAGCGATTTCAGTCGGGACAGCCTACGCGCTCGAGCCGCAGGATCTGATCGGCCCCGTGATCCGCAACGTGGGGGCGATGCTCATCCGGGGCTTTCGGCCGCGCGATCTCTTTCTTCAGTACATGGGCCGGCGCGACGGGCCCACCGGCGGGCGCGACGCCAACACGCATTTCGGCGATGTCGCGCGCGGCGTTATCGCGCCCATCAGCATGCTGGGCGAGACGGTTCCGGTGATGACGGGGATTGCACTTGCGGCAAAGATTCGCAAAGAGAAACGCGTAGCGGTCGTCTATGTGGGCGACGGCGCGTCGAGTACCGGACCGTTTCACGAAGGCGTGAACTTCGCCGCGGTTCAAAAGCTTCCGCTGCTCATCGTCGCGGAGAACAACGGCTGGGCGTACTCGACGCCGATTGAGAAGCAGATGGCCGTGCGCAACATGGCCGCACGCGCCAAGGCTTACGGCATTCCCGCCGTGACCGTGGACGGCAACGATGTGCTCGCCGTGTACGAAGCCACACGCAAGGCGACCGCGCGCGTCCGGCGCGGCGGTGGGCCGGAAATGATCGAATGCCTGACCATGCGCATGAAGGGCCACGCCGAACACGACGACGCGCGCTACGTTCCTGCGAAGGCATTCGAGGCGTGGCGCAAAAAGGATCCGATTCTTCGTTACGAAAAGTATCTGGCTCAGAAAAAGCTGATGACGGCGGAGGAAAAGGCCGCCATCGAAGCGCGCATTGAAAACGAAATCCGCGAAGACGTCGCGTTCGCGGAAGCCAGCCCCTTCCCCGCGCCAGAGGAAGCAGCGCGGCCGGTGTGGGCGGAGGGGGCAAGATAGAAAAGCGGGAGTAGGAAGTCGGAAGTAGGAAGTCGGGGAAGGATGAAGTTTGAAGGATGAAAGGAAAGAGCCGCAAGTTGAAGGCTGACGGGGATCTGGAAGAGCGGCTATTTTTGCTTTCGACTGTTAACGGTCGACCAAATCCAATGGTCACTAAACGCTCCACGACGCGACAACGCTCGCCTGAAGCTGCAATGCTCGAACGAATGTACTACTACCTGAAGCTCACGCGCGAGGCAGAGCATCGCATCGAGCGCGTGCTTTACCGGCAGGGGAAGATTGTGGGCGGCGTGTACGTGGGGCGCGGTCAGGAAGCGATCACGGTGGGCTCGGCCATCCAGCTCATCGAAGGCGACGTGGTCACTCCGACGCATCGCGATTTTGCCGCGCACGTCATCCGCGGGATGTCGCTTACGGAAATCTTCTGTAATTGGATGGGCCGGATCGGCGGGCCCACGCGCGGGCGTGACGGCGGGCCGCACATTGGCGACATCCGGCGCGGCATCATCGCGCCTGTATCGCCGGTGGGCGCGTGGTGTCCGGTGGCCTGCGGCGCGGCGATGGCGCTCGAGCGGCGCGGCCGCGGCAACATTGCGCTTACGTTCTTCGGTGAGGGGACGTCGAGCCGGGGAGACATCCACGAGGCGATGAACTGGGCGGCGGTGATGAAGCTGCCCGTCGTCTTCATGTGCAACAACAACGCCTTTGCGTATTCGACTCCCGCCGAGAAACAGTACGCCGTCGAGTCGCTGGCCGTGCGCGGGCCGGCTTACGGCATGCCAGGCGAGTCGGTGGATGGCAATGACGTGCTGGCCGTTTACGCCGCCGCGCGGAAGGCCATCGCGCGCGCCCGGGCCGGTGAGGGGCCCAGTCTCATCGAGTGTATGACTTTCCGGATGACCGGCCATTCCGCTCATGATGCAGCGGACTATGTTCCGGAGAAAACGAAACAGGTCTGGGCGAAGAAGGATCCCATCACGCGCTTTGAAAAAGTGCTGCTGGCGCGCCGTATTCTGACGCGCGCACACATCCAGGGGATCGAGGCAGAGATCCACAAAGAGCTCGACGAAGCCATCGCGCAGGCCGAAGCCAGCCCCCTGCCGGATGGGGCCGATGCGGTCAAGGGAGTTTACTGCGAGCCGGGAGATTGTTGGTGGAGTCGGAAGAATTAGTGATTTGGCGATTGAGTGATTTAGCGAATTGAAGCGGGTGCGACCGCGGCCTTCAAATCGCTCAATCGCCAGATCGCTTAATCGCAAAATTCCAGAGTGAGGCGACTATGCCCGTGATGACTTACTTGGACGCCATCCGCCAGGGAATCTGGGAGGAGATGGAGCGCGACGCCTCGGTGTTTCTGCTGGGCGAGGATATTGGGGTTTACGGCGGCGCGTTCAAGGTCACGGCGGGGATGCTGGAGAAATTCGGCGCCGAGCGCGTGGTCGATACGCCGATCTCCGAGTCAGCGATTGTAGGCGCGGCGGTGGGCGCGGCGCTGATGGGCCTGCGGCCCGTGGCGGAGATGCAATTCATGGACTTCATCTCCTGCGGCTTCGATCAGATCGTGAACATGGCCGCGAAGATTCACTACCGCTGGGGCCCGGCCGTGCCCATGGTGATTCGCGGGCCGTCGGGCGCGGGCGTGCATGGCGGGCCATTCCATTCGCAGTCGAACGAGATGTGGTTCGTGCACACGCCGGGGCTGAAAGTCGTGGTGCCGGCGACAGCCTACGACGCCAAGGGCCTGATCAAAGCCTCGATCCGCGATAACAATCCAGTGATCTTCTACGAGCACAAGTTCCTCTATCGCCGCATCAAGGAGGAAGTGCCGGAGGAGGATTATGTAGTGCCGCTGGGCAAGGCTGCCGTGCGACGCGCGGGGACTGACATCGCCGTGATCACCTACGGCGCGATGGTGTGGACCGCGCTCGAGGCCGCTGCGGAGCTCGAGAAAGAGGGGATTTCCTTGGAGGTCGTTGACCTGCGGACGCTGTTGCCCTACGATGAGGACGCCGTGCTGGCGAGCGTGCGCAAGTGCAATAAGGTGATCCTGCTCCATGAAGACACGCGCACGGGCGGCATGGCGGGCGAGCTCGCCGGGCTCATCGCGGAAAAAGCCTTCGAGGATTTGGACGGCCCGATCGTTCGCGTCACCGCGCCTGACACGCCCGTGCCGTTTTCGCCGCCGCTCGAGGAGTTTTTTCTTCCCAACGCGCAGAAGGTGGTCGAAGCAGCGAGGAAGCTGGCGGAGTATTGAGAAATTGGATCATCGGTTCATCGAGCCATCGGGCCAACTGAACTGAAGTCGACACCGCAGATTTGGCTCGGCGATGGCCCGATGATCCGATGGCCTGATGAACCGATCTACCGAGGTTTTCCATGCCCACCAAAGTCATCATGCCCCAGATGGGGGAGAGCATTGCCGAGGGAACGGTTACGAAATGGCTGAAGAAGGTGGGAATGCGCGTGGAGCGCGACGAGCCTCTCTTCGAGATCTCAACCGACAAGGTGGACGCGGAAATCCCTTCTCCCGTTGCGGGCGTGCTGACGCAAATCCTGGTTCACGAGAATGAGACCGTGGCGGTGAACGCGGTCGTGGCCATGATTGACGGCGAAGGTGCGGCAGTTGCGGAAACGGCACCGGCCGCAGCGGCTCCCGCCCCGACTGCCGTGCCCGCGGCGGCAGCGCCGCGCGCCGCTGCCCCCATGACAGTGGCGCCTGCTGCGGCGGCGGCCGGGAAGGTGCGCTCCTCGCCGCTGGTACGCCGCATGGCGCGCGAGCACAACGTGGAGCTCAGCGAAATCAAAGGGACGGGCCTGGGTGGCCGGATCAGCAAGAAAGATATCCTGGCGCATCTCGCGCAGCCGTCCGCTGCTTCCCATCCCGCCGCCGCGCCCGCCGGCGCAGCACCCCCTCCGGCGACGGCTCCCGCCACTCCGGCGATTGTTTTCACGGGTCCCACTCACGTCGTGCCCATGACGCCCATGCGCAAACAGATTGCCGAGCACATGGCGCTCAGCAAGAAGACCTCAGCGCACGTCAGCACGGTTTTTGAAGTCGAAATGACGCGGATCGTCGACCTGATAGCGCGGCAAGGCGATGAATTCGAGCGGCGCCACGGGCTGAAGCTGACCTACACGCCGTTTTTCGTGCGCGCGGCGGTCGAGGCCATCAAGGCATTTCCGATTCTCAATGCCTCCGTCGAGGGCGCCAACATAACCTACAAGCGGGACATCAATATCGGCGTGGCCGTAGCGCTCGAGACGGGGCTGATCGTTCCCGTCATCAAGCGCGCGGACGAGAAGAACTTCCTGGGCGTGGCGCGCACGGTGAAAGACTTGGCCGAGCGCGCCCGCACCAAGCACCTGAGTGTCGAGGACGTCCAGGGCGGCACCTTCACGATCACCAACCCGGGCGTCTTCGGCAGCCTCTTCGGCACGCCCATCATCAATCAGCCCCAGGTGGCGATCCTGGGCGTGGGGACGATCGAGAAGCGCCCGGTCGTCCGCAACGACGCCATTGCCATCCGGTCGATGGCCTATGTGGTCCTTTCCTTCGACCACCGCATCATCGACGGCGCCGTCGCCGACCAGTTCATGGCACGGATCAAAGCATTGCTGGAGAACTGGGAAGAACCTGTGCTGTAGTGCAAGCTCTCAGCCGTCAGCATTCAGCCCTCAGTTATTCGTTGGTTCAAGGCTGACCGCAGACGGCTGATCGCTGACAGCTTTCCTGCCTCACTTCGTCGCGCCCGCCATTCTTTCCATCAGGCTTTCGACGTCATCCATGCAGGCGTTCGGGTCCACGCCTTTCTTCTTGAGGGTGGGCAGCAACTCGGGCAGGCTCATGGCGAAGAATCGCTTCCCCTCGTCGCGTTGCCCGAGGGTGGCGTAGTTGAGCGCCAGGGTCTGCAAGAGCTGAATCGACCGATCCTTCTCTTTCGACCATTTCTTCAGGTTCTCTTGAAGAACCGCCTGGAAGAATTCGGCATGGCTTCCAGTCTGGTCCGCGTACCGGCCATTCACAAAGTCATAAACAGCGAGCACGTCGGCAGCCTCGCCGTGGCCTCCGCAAAACGTTCGGTAGGGCCGGTGAGCGATCAGTTCCCAGTCGGAGTCCTTGTCGATTTTGCGGATATCGAGGCCCTCGAACGGCAGGCCGTCCAGTCCCTCGATTCGCCCGAGGACCTGGACCGTCTCCTTTCCCAGTTCGAGCACGGTGGCGGTGGTGCAGCAATGGTCGCCGCCCGAAAATTGCCCAATCACGATGTCAGCGTCAGCGGCGCCCGTGAGATTGCGCGTGTAGCCGGGCCGCGCGCGGCTGCCCGGAACCGGAAGTCCATTCCGCCCCGCGAAATCGTAGAGGGTGGTCCAGGCGTCTTTCGAACCCTCCAAGGTTTCGAGGCGGAAGACGACCTTGTTGCTCGAGTCGTAGATGAAGAACCGGCCGGGGGCGAAGAGCAGCGGGGCCGGGCTGGCGCGATAAAGAGCGGCGCGGTAGCGCCCGAGGCGATAAGTCTTCACCTTTTCGAAGCCGCTGATTTCCGGAATCTCGCCGCCCAGGCCGGTGGTGCTCAGGATGAATTCCTCGGCCGAGGTGGCTGCCTCCTTCAGGCTGGAGGGCTGCCACCGCTGGTGCAACGCCAGGAAAACCAATAAGATGACGGCAGCCAGCGCAACCGAGATGGCGTTTTCACCCTTCTGCATGTGGCCTCGGCGGACATCACCCCACGCGCCCGCGGCGCAAGAGGGGTTCCTGCACTGCAATATCGGCAGAACTATTTAATCACTTCTGGGAGAGATTGTCATGGCATCGCGCCGCGGGGAGAAGCGAGCGCTCGGGAGAAAGTCATGGTTTGTCGCTGCGGAAGGACTCCAGTGTCCAGATATCCTCCGTTTCAGTATGCTTCAATATATAAACAGCGCCATCGTCGGCGCGCACCTTGAAGCAGCGGTACCCGACGCCATACCACTGGTCGAGGACTTCCTTCACCTGGTACGTCCGCCCGGCGGCCGTTTGCGGCGTGAAGCGTAGCGGGCGCTCATCGGCCCGGTAGCCGGCATAACATTCGACCTTGAGCGTGAGGCTCATCTCGCCATGCTCGGGTGTCGCGCGCGCGGCGCGCGGGCGCCGCAAGGGGTGCCCCTACATCATTAGCTCGCGGCGGATGGACTGGGCGAAGTCGTCCACGCCGGCGAGGGGTTGGAGGGCGATGCGGGCATCTTCCAGGATCTGGCGCGAGTGCGCGGCGACGTCGTCGCCGGGAAGCGGGAAGCCTTCGACGACCGCGGTCAGTTCGGCGGGCTCTTTCTGGCGGACGTAGCGCAAAGTGTTGGCGAGCACGTGGGCGAGGTCGTTATCGCGCTGGAGCGAAAGCGCGTGGATGAATCGAACGTGGCCATTGGGTTTGCCGTCCACCACGAGCGGCCGGTATCCGTAGTCAAACGTGAAGGGATCACCCGGGCTGGTCCACTGCGCCGCCGGGATACGTTTCTCGAACGGCTTGTAGTCGAGCGGGCCGTGCCGCTGGAGAGCGTCGTTCAGCCGCTGCTTGATGCGCATGCGCGTATGCTGCTCGAGCGCCGCGGCGGCGGGCGCGCCGACGTAGCGCGCGAAAAGGCTTTGCAGTTCCGCCTGCGGGTCAGCGGCCAGGCAGGGGCGCGGCGGGGTGACCTGGATGAGGTTGGAATAACTCTCCTGCATTTCCCGGATGAACTGCTCGAGTTCTCTCTCCCGGTCTTTGATCTCCTGCTCGAAGTGGCCCGGCAGTTCGCGGAGCAATTCCAGGTCGGCCTGAGGGTGGAAGGCGCGCAAGCGGCGGAAGTCGTCGGTGAACAGGCAGTCGAGATACTCCTCCTCTGGGCTGTAGAGGAACAGCCCGATATTCAGCCCTTCGTCACGGACGATGTCCGGGACGTAGCGGACCAGGAAGAAGGAGCAAGATTTCAGTTTGCTTTCTCCCACGATGTAATTGACTCACCTCGCAGCCCGCTCACAACGCAACCACTACCCGAGCGGCGCCGGTCAAGCCGAACGCGGAAGACGCAAGTTCCGCATCAAGAACGCGTGCGTTATTTTTTCTTGTCGTGTCCTCTGTGCCGTTCGTCATCATGAATTCCGGGTAAGAGCAGAGATTGTATTCCCGGATCCTCCAGTAGCAGACATTGGGGCTGGTGGAGTGCAGAGTTAGCGTT
>Ga0315284_10001204_pt1 | contig 36668 bp, 45 predicted proteins | sample YL17G09_16_MG_FD_203696 | JGI IMG/M metagenome (GOLD analysis project Ga0315284, IMG submission 203696) | Sediment microbial communities from Yellowstone Lake, YNP, Wyoming, USA - YL17G09_16 | ecosystem: Environmental > Aquatic > Freshwater > Lake > Sediment | place: USA: Wyoming | collected...
AAACAAGTCACATTTAGAACCACAAAAACCCCAATGGAAGTTCAAGACTTTTACAAAAACATTTTTCGTGACAAAACAGGCTGGAAAGTAGAAATTGAAGCTCAAAGAAATAGCTTTTTAATCACCAAATACAAAAACGGCGATCAACTTGTCACAGTTTTATCTTCAAAAGAAGATGGTGAAGAAACCACTATCGCTAGCGTTGAAATCGGCAGAGATTAATAAAGACGAGTACCCACCAAAAATATTGCTCTCCAAGGCCTGTATCTACTAGAAAACGTATCCTCGTACAAAACATTATCTTCTCTTTTTACTACTCTATTAAACGTGACGTATGACCCCCACGCCGAAAAATCAATTTGCTTTACCACGCCCTTTAGAAGCGTTGGATCATCTTGATACAAAGGAGTCGGAGGCGGAACTAAGTCTGTAACCACGGGCTTTGAGATTTCCACGGTTCTGCCGTCAGGAGTTCCATAAATTCTAAAATATAAAGTCATGTTTGGTAAATCCACGGCTGATTGAACCAAAACATAATTTGGGGTGTCATTTCTAAATTGAAGATCAAGAGACGGCTGAAAAATCGAGGCGTCAAAACCCACAGGGCTATCAATTTCGTAATATCCAACTCGATAATCGTGAGGATATCGCATCACAACGGGAAGCCCGGAGTTTAATACCGCGCGAAAGAGCGTGGTTGAGGTTTGACAAACTCCCCCACCTTCACCAAGAACTGTTCTTCCTTCTTGAATAATATATGCAATATCATAGCCAGTTTGTGCACTAACTTCGCCAATGGATTTGCTCATGGAATAAATTTGCCCCGGCGGAACCAAAACCCCACTAGTTCTTTCTGCAGCCAAACTTAAATTGTGAATTCTTGCAGAAGCCGAGCCATTAAACTTTGACTTTCCTTCACCAAGAAGCGCATATATCCCATACGATTCTGCGTTTGCTCCCTCCCCAACCTTTTTAACTGGAACCTCAACCGAATCATTAACCGCAAAAAACGCATCCCTAAATTTCTTTGAAAATACTTTTTCATCAACTTCTCTTCCTTCCTGAACAATCTTAAAACCTGTGACGCGCGCCCCGTCAGTCAAGGTTACTTGCCCACGCGGAAGCCGGTTTATATCTTCAGCAATCGATTCGGCATATCCTTCAAAAGTTGCATCGTTAATTGTAAGTTCAACCTTATTCTCCTTAGTAAACTCAATGAAACTCAAAAGCTCAGAGAATTTTGGCTTCCAAACTTGATCTTCAAACGTTATTTTCATTGGATTAAAGACGTACTTTTCTACCTCTCCCAAAACATCCTTAAGATCATCTTCAACGATTCTTGGCTTTACAGTTTTTACCGGAAGGGTTTTTTCACCAAAGCGCATATAATCAAACGAGTCAGCTACAACTTTATAAAATCCTTCTTCAAAAATTCTTCTTCCCGTTGTAGAGGGGGTTATCTCAAGCTCACCATCTTTTAAGACGACCTTTGAATCTTCAGCAGACTTGTCGATTTCACCTTTGATTGTTAAAAACTGGTTGTACAAAGATTCGTTGTTATAATCATAAAAAGCTCCAATTTTTAAACCCTTTAATATTCCTGCAAGTTTATCTTTGGTGTCCACGTAAAGATTTTTCGTACGGCCTACCTCAAAAGCTCTAGTGATTGAGGCATCCCAGTCATATGCAAAGCTGATATCCTCCGGCTTTATAATGAATTCTTTGTCTTCATATTTAAAAACCAGGTTTTTGTTTAGGGATTTTTCATAACTCTCGAGTTTCTTTTTTGCGCTAGTATAGCTTCTCCCGCCAACGGAAACGCTTCCAACTTTTATACCGGGAATAATTCTTCTTGCGTATATGATGTGATACATTGCGCCCAAAAACAGAATCACGTAAATTCCAATGATTACTCTTTTCATGTGGGAAATTCTTATTCTGCGGGCGGTTTTCACAAGCACCCTCTTCAAAAACATGACTCCACGTTTAAGTTTCACTCGTCTAACACGTGATAGAACTTTCATGCTTCTTTCTCTTTTGACACAAGAATTGGAGGTCTAGGTCTTCCAATCAAAAACCTTCCTGGATTTTCGCACATGTCTATAATCGAGTCGGCTGCTTCAATAAGCTTTGACGAGCATGTTTTACCAAATGCAATAATTTCGGCTCGAACACCCATGCTTTTTGCGTACTCCAAAAGGTCGGTGTAGTCTCCATCGCCTGATACTAAAACCACGGTATCAATTTTTGGAATCATACGAACAACATCCATGCAAATTCCCACGTCCCAGTCACCTTTTTTTGCTCCACCGTAAAATACCTGAAGATCCTTCTCTCTTACCTCAAAACCAATTTTTGTTAAAGCTCCAAAGAATTCTTTTTCTGCTCCGACGTCGGCTTTTATAACGTAAGCAAAGGCGCGAATAAGTTTCCGGTTGGAGATTCCTTGTTGAAGAATTTTTGAGAAGTCCACTTTTGCGGAATATAGGTTTTTAGCAGAGTAGTACATGTTTTGGACATCAACAAACACGGCCACTCTTTGTTCTTTATGTTGAATTGAATTCATGGGTTCATTTTATATGAAGTTGACAAAACTACCAATAGTAGTATCCTACAAAGCACAGAATAGGTTGTATTGACAACAAAACAAATAGATACTTACTCAAAATATTAGAAAGGAGAAACTACATGTTTAACTCTAAAGTTGTATTAGTTTTCCTGTGTCTTTTGTGTGTTGCTGGGTGCAATGCACAGTTTGGGCCCACACCTACTGCAATATCAATAAGAGAAGTCGGGGCAGGCGGCGTGACAGGATCTGTGATCACTCCGGACCAAGTCCCTGGGGGCTTAGTCTGGCATGAAGTTACTAAAGACCCGACAACGTATCAGGTGGGAAAATATAACTGTGTCGTTAATACCTATGGTGCCGAATCCAGCAAGTTGGAAATAGGCTGGCACAGTGCCAAGTTCGTTCACCAGTTTGTTGAACACCTGCCAGGTGCACCAAGTAATATTTGGCACGTTTACCAGGATTGGAATAACCATGAACAACATGATCTCGCAGAGAATATTGTAAAAACGGGATTTTGCTGCACCGATTTCGCCTACTTTCGACGCACTGGAGATAAATGGGAGATCGGCGTTGTTACCCCTTAATGTCTTAAGACAACCACATCGATAAACCGCTCAGAAAAAGCAACATCTGAGCGGTTTTTTTATGCAGATATTATCGTAGAAGTGGGGGGTAAATGGTAAAATTCGTGTGTTGTTTGTTGGGGGATCGTCTAACGGTAACAACCCCTCGCTCTGCTCGGGAACGTTCCATTTGAGCTATAGCTCGCGTTGCTCACTATAGCGTCAAAAGTAGGACAACGGTTGAGTGGTTCTGTATTTTGAAAAGTGATGTTTGGCATAAAACTGTTGGGGGATCGTCTAACGGTAGGACAACGGGCTCTGAACTCGTTTATCTTGGTTCGAATCCAGGTCCCCCAGCCAAAAACAATATGCTAAAAGATGGGTTTATTATTGATGGAATAAAATGGGTTATAGGTCAGCACCCTCGCAAGGCCATACCTTTGTGTCCCAAAGATTGCGTCAAACTAACAAAGCCTAGTAGGTACGATCTGGACGATCTTACATACAATTTGGTATGCGAGGAATGTTCTGCTGTTTATAAGCTTCCCAGATCTTACGAACGAGAACAAGAGTATGTTCTTAACAAAATTGATGCCAAGTTTTTTAAAGGTATGAGATTTATAAATTTTGATGATGAGGCATTGCCGATAGCAAAGGATAAGAAATATTCTAAAGACAACAGATATTTTGTTACGTCCTTACTAACAGAATCAAGGGCTGGGCTACGATTGGTAGTCTATGCTGGTGAAAAAGGACAAAAAGAAAAAACCCAAATTTTTGTTGAACCGAAGATAAAAAGGCTCGCCTTCGACCAAAACGATATGCACCCAACAGATGTTTTTACAAAGTTAGAAGCAACCTTCGCAGACGGCACTAAAAGTAGTCAAAAGAGAAATACTAGGTCAAAAAAATCAAAATAATTCTAGACCGACATGCTCAGCTAGGCTTTCAAACATCTACTGGTATATGAACAAACTTGCAATTTGCATAATCGCGTATAACGAAGACCAAAATATTGCTTCATTGATAGATAAAATTATCCAAGAGGGGTTAGACTCTTTCACACTTTTTATATATACAGACGGTTCTACAGATGATACAGCCAAGATTGCTGCTTCTTATAAATCAAAATATCCCAGTTTAATAAACCATTTAAAAGGCGAAAGAAGGGTGGGTAAGACTGTTGCATTCAACAAAATTTTAAAGAAAATAAAAAAATATGAAATTGCAGTGTTTATGGACGCGGATATTAACATTCCGGAAAAATCACTTTTTAAGTTGTATCGATACTTAGTATCGAATAAAAATTTAAATGCAGCGTCTCCACTATTTTCGGCTTATACAAAAGGTCTTGGAGGATTAGAAAAAACAATAGCCAATCTTTACTCAAAAGCAAGGATTCATGCCGCGACTTTTAAAAGATATAAATATCTTTCCGGAAGAATGTACTGCATACGAACTAGTCTATTGGTTCCAATATCGCAGAAAAGTTATTTTGATGATTTCTATTTGAACCTGAGAATTACCTATAGGTCAATTGACACCTGTAAAGATGCTGGGGTTTATTATAGAAGACCTGCGAGTACAAAAGATTTCATCAAATACAATTTAAGACTAGGAAGAGCCCTAGCAAGTATCAAAGTGAACCATAAAGATTTGTGGATAGAACAAGGAAAGAGGGTATCGGTCATTGATTACGCAGTTTTTGATTTAACGAGATATAAGTTTGGAACTTTCTTTTCCAAACTTAACTTATATGAAAAGTCTGTTTTTGTTTTGACTAGACTACTTTCCTTTACTAGTATGTGTTTTGGGCTATTTACATATAAACATAATCGAAAACTCTGGAACCAAATAGATTCTACAAAAATAAATTATGCCGAGCAGTCAGTAAGAAGAGGAAAATCCTGAACAATAATTTTCAAGCTATAATGATGACAATGAGAAAAGCAGTTGCTGGAATATTAATTCATGAAGATAAAGTTCTAATTGGCAAAAAGATTAAAAAAGAAGGTCATTTTGTAAGCGGGTGTTGGCATATACCTGGAGGACACGTATTTGATAATGAAGATGACATTACAGCGCTATTACGTGAGTTTAAGGAAGAAACAAACCTAGATATTGAAATTATCCGTAAAATTACGTCAATAGAAATTCCAAAAAACGAAGTTATAGTCCACTGGTACTTATGCAAAACAAATTCAAAAGATTTTGTACCTGGCGACGATTTATCAGAGATTAAATTAGTTGACAAAAAAGACGTAATTGAACAATGCGATAAACGTGCCACAGCTCTTTGGCCAAAAGAGGTTTTAGAATATTTAAAGAAACACTAATTTATTGTTGGTTCTAATATGAATATTATTGTTCGTCCAATGAACATCGATGATTATGAGCAGGTCCACATGGTGGATATATTAACTCAAAAGCAATACTTGGGTGAAAAATTTGATCAAATGAACGAAGAAGAGCAAGACTCCCATTTAGTTTCTCGAAAGTCAGAGTTTCAAATCAATGTAGATACAGGTTTTTGCTTTGTTGCTGAAAACGATAAAAGAATTGTTGGTTTTATACTTGCCCACGAAACTCTTCCATTCCGTGGAACCTTGTACATTCATTACATTGGTCTTGATCCTAAACTTCAGGGTAAGGGGATTGGGTTATTACTCTACAAGAAACTAATTGAAAAGGCCGAGCAAACAGATATCAAAAAGGTTTGGGGACTAATTAACACCGATAACCCTAATTCAATAAAACTTCATGAAAAAGCTGGATTTAAAATAAATGATCGCAAAGAAGCAGTCTTAAATATTAAAACATGAAGAAAAGTGCTGGGATTTTAATATACAAAATCATTGACGAAAAACTTAAACATTAACTGCTCCTAATCCTGTATATTGAAAACAATGACTTCAAGCCCTAATAACAAAATATATTTCTCCGGATCACTTCAAGGTATTAGACACTGTGATCCAAACTTTAGTTGGGAACTTGTTCAATTTATGAAAAAATTGGGTTTCGAGGTTCTTAGCGAACACGTCGCGGCAAAAACTCAAAAAGAAGGTGAAGACATCTTTTTTATGAAAACAAATATCGACAGAAGGAAACTCGATAAAGCATGGTTTAGTACTTTTGACGTAGACATGGGCTGGGTTGACAAGGCAAATTATCTAGTAGCCGTTGTTGATGGGCCAAGCCACGGTGTAGGCATGGAGATAATGAGAGCTTTGTTAAAAGGAGAGCGTGGACTTAACATAACCAATATTTTATGTTTGGTAAACGAAAATAATCTCGAGAAACTTTCTTGGATGATCCGGGGAATATCCAAACAAAAATACCCAAATTTTTCCCTAAAAACATATACTGACCTACTATCTGCAAAAAACTTAGTCAAAAAATTTTTGGAAACACACTAAATCTCTAATCGTTGTTGAAACCCTAACCCCAATCGGCAATCTACAAAAATCCCTTCCCCACCTCCATGGAGTAAAATAGTCTTATGAAAAGTAAAGATGTGTTCAAAACACTACAGCAAAGGGGTTACATATTCCAAACCAGTAATGAGACGGGTTTACGCAATGCTTTAAGAAAAAAGGTAACTCTTTACCAGGGCTTTGATCCCTCAAGCGAAAGTCTTCATCTCGGACACTTTTTATCCATCATGATGTTGCATCACTTACAAGAAGCGGGTCATGCGGTCATTTTTCTTTTGGGCGGAGGAACGGGAAGAGTTGGGGATCCTACCGGCAAATCTACATCTCGCAGCCAACTCACCAAAAAAACCGTCGAACAAAATGCCCAGGCAATCAAAAAACAGGTTGAAGCCATGGGACTTCTAAAATTTCACGGGACTAACGCTGCAATCATGGTCAATAATGACGAATGGCTGAGTAAATTTTCATTTCTTGAAGACTTCTTGATGAAAATAGCGCGACACTTTTCTGTTAACGAAATGGTTGGTATGCGTACTTTTGATGAAAGATTTAAGGCAGGTAAACCGCTTTCGCTTCTTGAGTTTTGTTATCCGGTTTTACAGGCTTGGGATTTTTTGGAACTTCATAAACGACACAAATGTATTTTGCAGATTGGTGGACAAGATCAATGGGCCAACATTTTACAAGGTGTGGAGCTCATCAGAAAAGAACTTAATGGTACAGAAGTTTTTGCCCTAACTCACCCGCTTCTCACAACTCCAGATGGAGTCAAGATGGGCAAAACTGAGAAAGGCCCGGTTTGGCTCGACTCTAAAAAAACAACTCCGTTTGAGTTTTACCAATACTTAATCAAAACACCGGACTCAATGGTTCCAAACATGCTTAGACTGTTTACCTTTTTGCCACTTGAAGAAATCGATTTAATTATCAAAAACCCAAAACAAGCGCAGGAGCGCTTGGCCTATGAGGTTACAAAAATAGTTCATGGTGAGGAGGCCGCGATACAGGCATCGGGGGGAGAATCCATACCGGTACTTAAGATTAAACCTCAAGGAATCCTTCTAGAAGACGCTTTAGTAACATCTAAATGTTTACCATCAAAATCGGAGGTATGGCGTAGAGTTGCGGGAAGTGCAGTGAGTATTAATGACGAAAAAGTAACCGACTCAAAGCTTCGCATAAAAACACCTTGTCTTATAAAATACGGAAAAGGCAAACTTCTTAGGATTGAGCTCACAAATTAAGGTCTTTGAGGAAATATTCTGACCAGGGGGTGAGTTTCAAGGTTTTCAATTCTTTATTAGATGCAAAGTGCATGTTATCCATTTCATCGGGTTTTAACTTTCCTTTTACTTTAACTTTAAAGCACATTCCAAGAGATGGAATAAGTGATTTGCAATCAGACCTCATTCTGCTTCCCGAATGATGAAAAATCCCCAATAATTTCATTTCTGTAATTTCAAAGCCCGTTTCTTCCCTAACTTCCCTGGCTAAACATTCCTCAATTGTTTCGTTTTCCTCAAGTTTCCCACCAGGAATGTCCCACAACAATGGATAGGGTTTGCGCGGAGAATCTGGAAGCTGACCAATTAGTACCCTGCCTTTAGAATCTTCTACTCGTGCAATAACAAACGGCAACACCATGTAGTAATTATTATTAATCATTTGAAACAGTATACTTGTATAATTGGGTTATGCTCAAGTCACAGCTTATTGGAGATTTATGAATAAATCACTTAAAGCGCTTTTTCTTGCAAACGGAGTTTTTGTATTCGCGGGCAATTTACTCGGGCCATTATACGCAGTATTTGTGGAGGGATTAGACAAAGGTGTGATGTCAATAAGTGCATCGTGGGCGGCTTTCCTTGTCTCTGCAACTTTATTCACATACGTTTCCTCACTTTTTGGTGACAAAGTAAAACACAAGGAGTATTTACTGATGTGCGGTTATTTAATAAGAGCGGTTGTATGGGGACTTTTTATTACAATACACACTATCGGCGCACTGGTAGCTTTACAAATAATGCTAGGTCTTGGTGAGGCCTTGGGAACCCCAGCTTTTGACGTAATTTTCGCTGAACATCTAGATAGAGGGCATCATATTGCAGATTTCTCCAGGTGGAAGATTATAAACAATTTAGTTTCAGCCGCCGGAACTTTGCTTGGGGGATTTATTGCATCAAATTTCGGCTTTTCGCCTCTTTTTGCAATTATGTCAGTGGGGGCATTTATTTCTTTTATATTCGTTCTCACAAAACCCAGAAGTCTCTTATAAAGATACTGATATATAATCTATCCACACATGCTCGATAAAAGACCTTTGGTACTTATTGTTATTCTTATACTTTTGGCTCTAGCCATGCGCTTTTTTTATGACAAAAACCTTATTCAATTTCCTAAAAACATCATCCCTGGAAAAACCAAAACCGAAACTGCATTCGAACCTCTCACAGTTAAAAAAACCCTAAGAATCCCTATTCTTATGTACCACTACGTTGAGTACGTAACCGACGACAGAGACTTCATCCGAAAATCTTTAAACATTACACCATACACTTTTGAATCACAAATAAAAACCTTAAAAAATGCAGGTTACACAATCATCACACCAAGCGACCTCCCTAAAATATTTGAAGACCCAAAACTCCAAGATCAAAAATACGCTATCCTATCTTTTGACGACGGATACAAAGACTTTTACACCGGTGCCTTCCCAATTTTAAAAAGACAAAACGTTAAAGCCGTAAATTACATCGTTTACAACTTTATTGGAAGATTAAACTACATGACAAAATCAGATATAAAAGAGCTTGCCGAAAGCGGACTGGTAGAAATTGGATCTCACACTTTAAATCATGCCGATCTTCGTAGCATTCCCGAAAACATTGCATACAACGAAGCTTACTTAAGTAAGAATGATTTGGAAAAAGATTTTGGAATCAAGGTAGAATCAATCGCCTATCCCTGGGGATTCTATAATGATAAGGTAAAAAAGCTTGTGAAAAAAGCCGGATACACAACGGCAGTCACTGCCAACGAAGGAATTCTTGTGAACAAATACAGTTTATATGAATTAAAACGCATCAGAGCCGGAGCACTCACGGGGGATGACATGCTTAAATATTTGGACGGCATCAAATAGCTTGATATACTAAAAAACATGAACAAACCATTACTTGCTGTAATCTTATTGTTTCCAATTTTGATAGCTCTAGTTTTAATTTTTGCAAACAACAAAGCCGCAAAAACCCAAACATCAGATGTAAATATTTCTGATGACAAAAACCAAAGTCTTCCCCCGATCCAAGTCGACAAAAATAAAAAATACACTGCAGTGCTTAACACAACTGAAGGAAAAATCTTAATAGAGCTAAATGTTTCCCAAGTTCCCATTACGGTAAATAACTTTGTAAGTCTTTCCAAGAAAGGTTTTTATAATAACACGATTTTTCACCGCGTCATTAATAACTTTATGATCCAGGGAGGTGATCCCGCGGGGGATGGGTCAGGAGGACCGGGCTACACATTTTCTGATGAACCATTTGAAGGAAACTACACACGTGGAACAGTTGCCATGGCAAACCGAGGCCCAAACACAAACGGAAGTCAGTTTTTTATAATTCAAAAAGATCAAGATCTGCCAAAAAATTATGTGAAATTTGGAAGAGTTGCGGAAGGAATTGAGGTCGTAGACAAAATCGCTGAAGGTGAAGTTACCACAAACTACGGCGGGGAGAAATCAAAACCAGTAAATCCCGTGAAGATTGAATCGGTAGAAATTATAGAGTCTGAATAATGTGATCCGAACAAAAGAAGAATTATCTGAAGTTTTGTATGATAAAAATGCAAACGGACCTGATCCGGTTTATAAAGTAACCGGGGACGTTCCCAATAAAAACTGGGTGAATGTCACAATCATTGAGCCGGGAGACTTTAACGGTGAGTTCCCAAAAACTTATGGGCATTATAATCCAGAAAATTCTCCTCGCGAAAAATATAAAGTAGTTGAGGGCAAAGGAGTTTTACTTCTTCAGAAAAGAGATCTGTCAAAAGTTTTTTTAATTGAAGCCAACCCCAAAGATGAATTGATTATTCCAAATAGCTACGGCCACTCTTGGTCAAATGTCGGAGACTCACGTTTTGTCACATACGATAATTGGAGTTTGGAGCATACACCAGAGGACTATAAATTAATAAAAGAGTTGCACGGCATGGCTTATTATGTCTTAAAAGATGGGGAAAATATTAAAACGATTCCAAACCCAAATTACAAAAACCTCCCGCCCATTAAAAAACTCACCCCCGAAGAATTTTCAAAACTACGAAAATGAAAAACTCTTCGGGGCAAAACACCTAATTCACAACATAAGCCCAGGGCACTGTAACCAGGAGAAAACGGGCCAAGGCAGCTACACACAGAATTACCCAGAAAATAAGCTCATCTAGGCTGTCGGCAAAAAACATTGGCATTACCAACAACACCATCGACAGCGCCATCAGTACCTGATACAGGTCATGGTTCCCAATATTGACCTCGGCCAAAATCACCAGTGCCACGGCCATCAATATTATTAGCACTGATATTATTAACTTTTTCTTTTTCATCTCAAACCTCCTTTGGTTTGTTGGAATTATAACAAAAACCTTAAGTATTATCAAACTATAGGTTGACTGTCACCGGGATCTAGATTATAATCATCACAACTATTTAGTAATCAAATCTTTTTGAGGAGAGACAAAAATGTTCGGAGGTCAATGGGGAAAGTTTAAACAGCCTGTAGTAACGGCAATCGTCGAAGCTATTGGCAGGGGACGGTCCAAACAGCAGGAGATTGGCCTTTCTGCAATGCAGATGAACAACCTGGGACTTGAACTTCCAGGTCGCTTGGTAGCTATTACAGCAAATGGGGTAACAGAGGCAGCTTCTGTTTACAACACTTTTGGTACAGAAAAAACAAAACGGCCCGACGGCGTTCGTATCAACGAACAGCTTGCTGAGAAATTAAAAGTGAAAATCGGGGATTCGATTAGCATCTCAGCGTAACATCGACCTCCCAAAGCAGAAGAAAAGGCACTCTGTGTTGCAAAACATTCTGTGCCTTTTTGTTTTAGGGTTAGAGGTCAAGGAGAGAGTTTAGGGTGGAGGCTTTTAAATAAGTGTCGTTAAGAGCGCTGTGCACCCAACAGTCGATATCTTTTTTAACATATTCAAACTCCCCAAGAAGAGAATCACCATCACCCAAAAGTTTAATTTTACTTTTGAAACTATTTATAAACTCGGTTTTTTCGCTATCAGTTAGAAACTGATAACCTTCCAGCGGAGAAAAAAGCGTAGAAAAACTTGAGGTTTTTTCTGAAGCTAGTGACGTCTCTGCCCCATAAACTGACTTTGCAAAACTTCCATCGTCTTTTTTGATAAGCGTAAAGTTAGGTGTTTCGATTTTCCTTATTCTTGCAAACTCCACATTCACTACAGTTTTGTCAAGCCACTCAACATCACTTCTGGTCACATCATTTCTTACCGCTCCATCTGCAATATAAACTTCATCCTTGTCGGCTTCTCTAATATAAAATGAGGTTAACCCCGTGCTTGATCTTCCTATTATCACTTTTTTTTCAGGCCCATCGGTACTTTTAATGGTTAAAACGTATCCAACATCTTCCGAAACCCCAAGATCCTGATGATTACTTTGGTTTCTAGATATAATCTCTCCAACTTTTAAGTTTTTCAAATCTCCAAAAAAATTATCTAGTAATCTTGTATTTACCTTTTTTCCATCAAAAACCCAACCATTTTCTATTCTTGTGATCTTGGTTTCTTTCTGGCTGCTTTTTATTAAAATCTCTGAAATATTATCCCGAGTTAAATCCTTAAAAATTACATTGGGAGCACTTTCTGGTTTTTTGTTTAATTTTTCCTCCACCGAATTTCTTATTGTTGGATAGAGCACCACAAGAAGAAGCACTACAAATATTAAAGTCATTGTTTTCACTGATTTATTTCTCATATTTTTTAGCGACTAGTTTTCTCCTTCTGGCAATTCTTCCTACTCCAAGCAATGCAGGGATCACCACGGCTACACCAAGGTTAAAGTACTTTAAAGCTGTTTGTTCCTTTGGGTCTTTGAATATGAGTCTTCCAGTGGTCGCATTTTTGATCTTAATAGCGGCTAAAGATTCTTCTTGCGCCAACCACGAAACCGCATTCATCCCAAACACAAGGTTTTCTGGGGAATTCATTACGAAGTCATCAGTTAGAAAATCTGAATCGCCAACGACAACAATCCTTCCAAGATTTGAGTTATTAGAATCTAGAGGCTTTAATGCCACAGCCAACAGTTGTTCCGAGAGATTCTCGCGCGGGAATTGTTGTTGGGGATTGATTACAACATCACCCGACTTAGTTGATGCATATGGAGTAGAAACCAAAAGTTTATCAACAATGTAGCCTTTGTCTTTCATTTTACCCTCGTCCAAAGTTAGGGAAGAGGCCCACGGCAGGGCAACGCCTTGAATTCTTGCCGTAACGGGAGTTGCATTTTTAACCAAAGATCTTGCCCAAAAAGGATACGGGATAAAAAATGTGGTTGAGCCGGCCCCAAAACGAATAGTTTCGTTTGAGCTTAGATCATAAACCATGTTGGTATTAACCGTTACACCATACTCGCTAACCAGATCTGCCAAATTATTTGTGGTTGGAGTTGCCAACAAACTTCCAGTGTCAGTACTGTACATATCAATCAGAAATACCACAGATTTACCTTTGCCAATAAAGTCTCGAATCGCCTGCTTTTCCGCGTCACTCATTGGCCCGTTAGGACCTCCAATTACTAAAGTATTTATCTTATCTTCCACGACGGGTTTCTCTTTATTAAACGAATATGATTGGGTTTCGTATTGTTTTGAAAGCTCATTTGAAAATTCCTTGTACACAAGATTTACATCCTTTTCACCATGATCCCCCAGAAACGCCACAACTTTCTTATCCTTTGTAGTAAGTTTTTTTATCAAACTAGTAAGTTGGTACTCCAGATCTGCTGTTCCTTGAACAAATGAGATTACTTCAGTTTTACCTGCGTACGAGAGCACAATTCCTAAAAATCCTGTCTTTACTTGAAACTCTTCTTGCCCAACTACATTAAACTGAACTTCTTGCATACCAGCACCTATCGCCTCTTGAATTTTTTGCTGATCAGTTCCCGGATCTATAACCCTTAAAACAATATTTCCTTTTGAAAAATTTTTATAATCAGAAAGCAAATCTTTGGTGTCACGAAGCACCGGAAGATATTGAACCGGAAGACGCGATGATGCGTAAAGCTCCACTGTCACAATATCGGGAAGGCTTCCTAAAACGCCTTTTGTAGCTCCCGAAAGTGTGTAGATTTTTTCTTTGGTCAAATCAATTCTTCCAGGAATTCTATCGCCAATTATATTGGTTAAAGCCGCAATTCCAATGAAAAGAACCACCTTCGCTTGATAATTTATAAAAACAGATTTTTTATTACCATAGATTCTTTTAAGAAGCCACAGGTATGAAAGGCTTAAGAAAACAGCAATAAATGAAATAAAATACCAAAAATCTCTTAGATCAATAACTCCTCTTGCCATAGATTGAAAGTGATCAACAAGCGAAAGCTTTTGTAAGACTGGAACAATCACCAGAGGTGCACTTGAGGTAAAAAAGTCGGATCCACTAACTATAAAGACAAATCCAAGCCCTGCAGTTAACAAAAGGGATGCCACCTGGCTTGAAAGAACACTCGAAACAAAAATTCCAAGTGAGGCAAAGCTTGCCGCAAAAAGAACACTTCCAAAAAGCTGGGTAGAATAAACCCCCCAATCAAAACTTCCAAATCTGCTTAAAGAAAGAGCGACCGAAAGTGAAAACAGGAGCGCTAAGGAAATAAAAACTAAGGAACCAAAAAACTTCCCAATTAAAAACTCGAGTTCCGAAACTGGATGAGTTAAAACAAGCTCTAAAGTTCCTTCATCTTTTTCTTTTGTAATACTTCCCATCGTGACAGCGGGCACAAGAATAAGCATTATCCAAGGCATTAAATCATACATAGATCTTAAAGATGCCTCACCTACTAAAAAGACATTTTTGAAGAACATAAACTGCCACAAAACCAAAAACACAATCCATACGATGTAAGAAGCAGGATTGTCCAAAAAGCTTTTTATTTCCTTTTTTATTAAAGTAAAGACGGTTCTAAAATTGATCATATTTCTTCCGTTAGTTTTCTAAACACATCTTCAAGATGTTGGGTCTTTTCTTCTATTTTCCAAATTATCCATTTTTTCTCGTGCGAAAGTTTTGAGATCTCAGGCTGAATGGAGGTTTTAGGATCGGCAATTATTTTCACACTATACAAATTTCCCTTCTTTTCTTTGATATCCATATCTTTGACTTTTAATCTACTCAAAGAGGTTCTTACGGCGCTTCCTTCGATTTCTGCTTCAATGATTTTTTCATTTTTAATACCTGAAGAAATTTCGGAAACCGAACCATCAGCCACCACTTTTCCTTTATTCATAACTACCATTCTGTCACAAAGAGCTTCAGCTTCTTGCATAACATGGGTACTCACAACAACCGTGTGTTCTCGGGCTAAATCTTTAATCAGCTTTCGGATTTCCGTTCGCTGGTTTGGATCAAGACCCTCGGAGGGTTCATCCAAAATCAAAAACTTTGGCCTGTGCAAAAGTACCGCCGCAAGTCCAACTCTTTGTTTATAACCTTTTGAAAGCTCAAGAATTGTTCTATAAAAAATATCTTTTATACCAGTTGCAGAAACTACAAAGTCAAAGGCGTCTTTTTTCTTTTTGCCGGATAAATTTTTCAGTTCCGCGGAAAATTCCAAAAAATCTGAAACAAGCATATCTTTATACAGGGGATTATTTTCGGGAAGATAACCAATAAGTTTTCGACACTCTATGGGATTTTCAAGTATAGAAAAACCGCCGATCTGCACGTCTCCTTTGTCGGGGGATAAAAATCCTGTCATCACTCTCATGCTCGTGGTTTTTCCAGCGCCATTTGGACCAAGAAGACCAACGATTTCACCCTCGTTTACAGTAAAGGAAATATCATCCACAGCTTTAATGTTTCCGAAAGATTTTGAGATATTTTTCACGGAAAGCATACGTTATGTAATAACTCACATTCCAGGACTTGTCAAAGGTATTATAATATGCCCATGGAAAAGAAATTTTTAATCTATATAGTCGTACTTGTACTAATTTCTTATATACCAATCGCTCACGCCCTACCGCTTTTTGATATAGGCAAGCTAAAACTAATTGACCCAAAAGTACTTAGATGTAATAGAATCACCGGAAAAATCGACAAAAAGACTACCAACTATGACGAAGCTCACTCAAAACATATTGGAATTTACAACAAACTTTTAGAAAAACTAAAAAACCTCTCAACTCGCCTAAAAAACGCCGGGTACGATGTTGATACTTTAGAAAACGATATTAATCAACTAGAAGATAAAATCAAAATATTTAAGGACGCATACTCTGCATACATAGATAAACTTAAGGCAACCAAAAACTTTGCCTGTGGAAGCGGTCCCGACGATGATTTCAAAAACGCCACAAAAGAAGCCAAGGCCCAGCTCAAAATTGCAAAAGAAGCCGCCCAGAATATTCGAGAATTTTACGTTAGTGTCATAAAACCAGATATTCAAGATATTCTAGACCAAAAGTAAATCAAATTAATTAAGGAGGAAAAAATAATGCCTGAAAACGAACAACCTATAAATCTAAATTACAAAGCCCCAAATACAAATTTAATGCTGGTACTTATAATCATTGCTCTTTTAGTTCTTGGGGCAATCCTATTCTTGAAAAAAGAGGGAAAAGTTACAAATCTTCTTCCCAAAACTAAAGAAACAACTGAAGAAACTGTAACCCCGCCTGCGCAGGCGACCTCGGAACCTGCTCAAGAAGCTGCCACAACCACTACAGATACCACCACACAAACTACCACCGGTACAACAGGTACAAGTGCAAGTGCAGCTATGAAAGCTGAAATCGCTGGAAAAGTTGGAGATATTGATAATCTCGATTTAAAGGGTGTGGGAAATTCTTTTAACGAGTCTGACCTTGACGACGTGAACTAACCTATTTAGATCGTTCCATCACATAAGTGATAAGTGAATCAAATATTTCCCGAAGGTTTTCGTCCTTTGTAATTATTGGAATATAGGTACGGCCTTCCTTCAAATATTTTAAGCCCATGTTTTTAACGTAATCATAAGCCCCGCTCTCTTTTAGAATCTCTCTCATTTTCATTACGTCTTCACCTGTTACGTTTTCTTTTCCCATAAGTTCTTTTTGAATCTTAAGATGTTTCCTTGTTCCCATTTTACTTAAGTAAAGCATAAGAAGCGTGTTTTTACCTTCGCGCAGATCTGACCCAATTGGTTTTCCAAGTTCTTCCTCTGTTCCAAACATTCCCAAGAGATCATCTTGAATTTGAAAGGCCCACCCAAAGCATTTAGCGTAATTTTCCAAAGCTTTCAGTTTCTTCTTGTTAGTTTCACCGGCAAGTGCCGCCCCAATCAAAAGTGGTGCCGATGATGTATACTCCACAGATTTAGTTAAAAGCACACTTAAAAGATCTTTTTCATTTCTTTTACTAACATCTGTAACAGTTAAGTCCAGGGCTTGGCCAAGGCCTACTCGCACGATGTGGTCACAGTAAATATTTGCTGCTTCAGAAACAAAATCTTTTGGAAATTTTGAATTGATTAAAATCTTCCACGAAAGATAAAAAGCAACATCTCCAAGACACACCGCCACAGAGTTACCGTAGTGGTCAAGAGGCATCGTGACACCAAGATTTTTTCCCACAGTTTCAAATTCTTTATGCAAAGTCGGAAAACCTCTTCTAAGATCGTCCCTGTCCATAAAATCGTCGTGGACTAAAATCCCAGAGTGAAAAATTTCCATAAAAATAGAGGTTTTTGTGATTTCTTCTATATCTTTTCCCCCACATGCACGATACCCCAAACAAATTAAACCCGATCGCACACCTTTCCCCCGCTGGGTAAGATTTCTAAATGATTCAAGGAGTTTAACGGGAACTTCGCCTAATTCTTTAGCTTTTTTTATCTCGAAAGAGACAAAATCATACATTAAGGGCCGAACTTTTTTCGTGTGTTCTTCTAAATATTTCTTTCCAGTTGATCCTTTCACCAAGCTATTATACACTTACCAATGCTATAATATTCATCATATGTCTAACATACCTGTACATGTAGCAATAATTCCCGACGGAAATAGAAGGTGGGCCAAGGAAAAAGGTCTTCCCGCACTTGAAGGCCACAGACGCGGTGCCGACAATTTTGAAAAGCTCTTATACGCAGCAAGGGATTTGGGGGTAAAATACATCACTGGCTGGTTTTTCTCCACCGAAAATTGGAGGAGGACTGAAGAAGAAAACAAATATCTTTTTGATTTAGCAAGAAACATCGCCCAAAGGTTTAGGAATAAATTTATAAAAGAAAAGATACGATTCGTTCATTTGGGCCGCAAAGATCGTATTCCCCCCGACGTTGCAGAAATTTTAAGCAAGCTTGAGGAAGACACAAAAGATTTCACAGACCTCACCGTTTGTGTTGCTATGGATTACGGTGGACACGACGAGCTTCTTCGCACAATTAAAAAAATTCAAGACGGGGGTCTAGAAATAAATGAACAAACTATCGAAGAACATTTGGACACAAGAGGAATTCCTGCCCCCGATTTAATAATTCGAACAAGCGGGGAACAAAGATTAAGTGGATTTATGTCGTGGCAATCAGCCTACGCCGAATTTTATTTCCCAAAGTGTTATTTTCCTGATTTTGGTCCAGAAAAATTCAAAAAGGCCATTAAAGATTTTTCAAATAGAGAAAGGAGATTTGGGGGCGACAGCAAAAAATGCTAGGAGGGACGTTGAAACTTTTTCTTGTGTCTCTTATTCATCTTGCGCCTTTGCGCATCTTTTTTCTTTTTTCTAAGTCCCATAGATAAATATTTTCCCACACAAGCTAGTCGTTTACAAGCCTTGCGGTAAATTTAATTCTCTTAACATTTCCCTCGTTATCAACAATTTGCAAAGAACCACTTTCCTTGTAATACTCGGCAAGTTCTTGGGAAAGAATTTCTTTGTTCTCTGTAATTTCCGAAAATAACCCCTTAAGTTCGGTTTGTAAACCTTTAATGGTCGGTTCTTCAAGGATTTTTTCTTTTTTCTCCTTTGTTTCCTTGCGAATCACCATTTGCTTTTCTTGCACCTCCTGAAACTGCCGAACATTCTCCAAAGATTCATTAAACAGCGCTCGAACTCGGTTTATTTCCTCCTGAAGGTCATCGATTATTTTTAATCTCTTGTTTATAGTTTCTAAGCTCACGAAAAATAGTTTAGCACATTTATTGATATAATCACCCCGTGAGAAAAGTGATTATAGACCTAGGAACAGGTGACGGAAGATTTATTTATAATAACGCCTTAAAAAACCCTGACGATCTTTATATTGGAATTGATCCCAGCGAAAAGCAAATGAAGATCTACGCCAAAAAAGCCAAACGCAAAAAGCTTGAAAATATTCAGTTTTTAGTTGGGTCAGTAGATGTATTACCAAAAGAACTTAAAGATTCTGCTGATGAGTTGTATATACGCTTTCCGTGGGGATCACTTCTTGAAAATGTGGTTAAACCAACTCCAGAGTTTATTCAAAAGCTGCAAAGCATAACCAAGGTCCATCCTTATCTAGAAATAGTGTTTGGGTATGAAAAACAATCAGAACCCTCGGAGGTAAGAAGGATGGACCTTCCCGAACTTGACGAAAATTACATCAGGAAAAACATAATCCCCGTGTTTGAAAAAGGATTATCCCTGCCTGGGAGTTTAGAAATTCTAGATAAATCAAAGCTAAAAGCTCTTACATCCACATGGGGCAAAAAACTGGCCTTCGGACAAAACAGACCAATATTTAGGATCATCCTGACTAAATAAGGTAAAATTTGTTTATGAAGTTTAAACCCTTGCCTATAAAGGATTTCCCTAAACCTCTTCCTATCCTAAAAATCATCGGGCCAAGTTTTATAATTCTTGGGCTTGGACTTGGAAGCGGTGAGCTAATTCTCTGGCCTTATCTATCATCTAAATATGGACTTGGCATAATTTGGGGAACCATTGTCGGGATCACTTTTCAATTTTTTATGAATATGGAAATAGAAAGATATGCTTTGGCTCGCGGCGAGAGCATTTTCGTTGGTTTTGCCAGAAAATTAAAAATTCTTCCCTATTGGTTTGTACTCTCCACGTTTATTCCTTGGATCTGGCCAGGAATAGCCGCTTCGTCAGCTCAAATCTTTGGACACATTATCGGTTACAATAAAACAACTCCCATAACTATAGCTCTACTGATATTAATCGGCCTTATTTTATCCTTAGGATCAACGTTATATAAAACCATGGAACGGTTACAAAAAACTATCATTATCATTGGGGTACCTTTCATTTTTGGTATCACAATTTTCTTGGCTCAAAAGGCTCATTGGATAGCTCTTGCAAAAGGAAGTATTGGTATTGGCGAGGGATTCTTTGGCCTTCCCGCGGGAATTTCTATCGCAACATTTCTTGGGGCGCTCGCTTACGCTGGGGCAGGAGGAAATTTAAACTTAGCACAATCTTTTTATGTAAAAGAAAAGGGATATGGCATGGGTGTTTACGCCGAAAAAATCCGAGGAATATTGTTTGGTAATAAAAAGACAATTACCGTAACGGGAAATCAATTCGAACCTACTGAAAGTAACTTGAAAGATTTTAAAAAATGGTGGAAAAATATTAATATCGAGCACGCGCTTATATTTTGGCTAACCGGAATGTTGACCATGCTCCTTCTGGGGCTTTTATCTTACACTACGCTCTACGGAACCAGCGGACAAACGGAAGGAATCGGGTTTTTATTTTTGGAAGCCGATCGAATAAAAATGATGCTGTTTCCACTGGCTGGGGTTTTCTTTCTAGCAGTCGTGTCTCTTACATTATTTAGTACACAAATTGGAATAATGGACGCAACCAGTAGAATCATTACTGAAAATTTAATTCTCTCAAGCGAGAAACTCGAGGGAAAAAGTGTTTCTAAGATGTATTACATTGTGTTGTGGCTTCAAATACTGGCGGGGGTAGTAATTTTACTCTGTGGGTTTACTCAACCTATGCAATTAATTGTTCTGGCGGCAGTACTTAACGCCTTTACAATGTTTGTTCATTCGGGACTAACTCTTTGGGTTAATATGACACTTCTTGGGAAAAAGTTGAGGCCAAGTTTGTTTAGGTTTATGGTTATGTTTTCTGCCTTCGCTTTTTACGGTAGCTTTAGCGTTTATATAATAATACAGATGTTATAATTCATGAACTTCGGGGTGTGGCGCAGTTGGCTAGCGCGTACGCATGGGGTGCGTAAGGTCGCAGGTTCGAGTCCTGTCACCCCGACCATGGAAATTCGATAATCACCGAAGGTGGTTAGCGAATTTACATAGTGGTGAAAGGACGAGAATGCCGCAGGCGCGAAGGCGCCGAGGCGGGGTCGACGGCCGAGCCAGCAGGCGAGGACCGGTGACCGAGTCCTGTCACCCCGACCACCAAATTTGGGTGGAAAAACACTAAGAATCCGTTTTCACCACGCAGAATTCCTATTGTAATTTTACCACAAAAAATGACTAGACTTGATCTCCCGCCCAAAAGTAGTAGCATTTACTCTACACCCGTGTCGGTTGGTACAAAATAAAACGTAAAAAGGAGCGAGCCATGAGAATCCAAATTAACTTTTATACCCATAGCCATAGGCAGAACATTGGTCTGATTGCAGGGCAAATATTAAAAGAGCTAAAAAGGATAGGGCTCAACACCAGGCTCTGCCAAGAAAGTCATAACGATAAGATTTGTATAGCTATAGGTACGGTCTTTATACAAATCCACAACGTCCAAAGAGGGCAATTCTCAAAGGTTCGGGGAATCCTAAGAACTATAAAGAAACAATACGGTATCCCCAAAACCGCCATTTGTGAGTTTAAATGATCACTAAAACCTGACCGGGGAAGGATTTCACCAACCAGATCCTTTCCCCGGCCCACGCAAAACAAAGTAATTATACAAAATATTTATTATTCTACAAACTCTCTCACGGTGTAGGGTTTGCGGCCGGAGGACTCAAAGTAGGTTCGCATCATAAGCTCACCAATCATGCCCATCATCATTGATTGCACACCAACAATCATCATCAAAACCGAAAATGTAAGAAGAGGTCTGTTACCAATACTTTGGCCAAGTACTATCTTTAAAAACGCTAGATATGCCCCGGCAATACCTCCAAGACCTGCAATTACTGCGCCTGTAAAACCAAAGAGCCGTCCGGGCATGGCGAGAAAAGGTTTTTTCGCAAAATAGAGCATAAAGAAAAGTGTAATAATATCAAGCATCACTTTTATAGTTCGCTTACCTCCACTGTAAGCAGACTTTCCATAATCTCGATCCTTAAAGTCAACATTAAACTCGGTCATTTTTGCTCCAAACATACTCACATAAGCAGGAATAAACCTGTGCATTTCACCATACAATTTCAGATTATCGATAAGAATCTTCACAAAACCCTTCATGCCGGAACCTGTATCTTTCATTTTCACACCCGAAATCTTTGTAACAAGCCAGTTTGCTCCAGAACTTCCAATTTTTCTGCCACCTTTTCCCCAGCGTCCGACCCTGTTTGTATTCACAAAATCGTAACCTTTGTCCAGGTATTCAATAACTTTATCAATGTTTTCAAGTGGAGTTTCTAAATCGGCAGAAACCGTAATTACGTAGTCGCCCTTCGAAGTATCGAAGCCGGCTTGATAAGCCGCGCTCTGACCAAAATTCGTCATCATGTTTATACCTTTTATTTCTTTGTGTTTTTCTGCATAATCCTTGATAACCCCCCATGTTCCATCTTTACTACCATCGTTTACCGCAATTATTTCAAACTTTTCTTCACGATTCTTGAAAAACTCTAAAAGACCATCAAACGTACGGTCGATGTTTTTTTCCTCGTTATAGCAAGGAATTATTATTGATACAAATTTATCTTTTGCCATATTTTATTTTTATACCACTCAACTTCTTTTTTTAAGCCCTCTTTTGGAGTGGTAACTGGATTATATCCTAAAATCTTCCTCGCTTTGCTAATATTCGCACAAGTTTCTAATTGATCGCCAGCCCTTTTTGGTTTTATATCAAACTTTGCTTTCTTTCCAAGGAGTTCTTCCACAATTTTTATGCCCTCTCCAGTTGTTATAGCTGAGTCTATTCCAAGATTAAATATTTCACCCATACATTTATCTGGACTTTGCATAATAGCAACCAAGCCATTAATAAGATCTCCAACGTAAGTATAGCTTCTCAAATGTTTTTCGCTTCCTTCAAAAAGCGGAAAGGGTTTATCTTCTAGAATTGAATGAATTAATTTTGGATAAAGTTTTTCAGGCCTTTCGCGCTCACCATAGATAGAAAAGGGCCTAACTGAACAAGCAGGAAATCCTCCGTCTCTGCAAAAACCCAGGACTAGTTGCTCCGCTCCAAGTTTTGTAGCTCCATAATATGATGTTGGCTTGGGGGCAGCGTCTTCTGTGTCTGTAGCGTGAACTCCATAAATAGATGAGGTACAAATATTTATAAACATTTTCAAAGTTTTGGAATCTCTGAGAACCTTCCAAAGATTGTGTGTGGCCACAATATTATTGTTTAAAAAATCTTCAAAGGGAACCTCATCAGAAATCCCTGGTTGAGCTGCAAAATGAAATACCATTTCTACATCTTTTAATACTTTGCTCAAATCATCTGTAACTAAATCGAGAGTTTTAACTTCAATATTTTGATTTTTTAGATCCTTTGCATTAAGTTTTTTCAACTCTGGAGAATAGTAAGGATTGAAGTTATCCACGCCAAAAACGTCAATCCCCAGCTTTTTGAGACGCTCCGATAGATGGGAACCAATAAAGCCCGCCGCACCTGTAACTAGAACTTTCATACAAGGCAATTATACTAAATTTATAAACTAAACTTCTTCGGGGGCGTGATGTTGGGTTCACGTCCGTAGTTGGGGAGGTCTAATTCTGTGATTTTCTTTTTCCCAAGCGCCCAGTTTAAAACGTTTGCAATTGTCACTCCCATCTTTAAGCCGGTAAAAGATCCCGGCCCAAGGTTTGACGAAAACTCATCGATATCTTTTACATTAAGCTTACTCTCTTTAAGAAGATCTCTTATCGCACCAACGATATCGATGTCACCCTTTTTTTCAGACACAACTTTGTCGTCTTCCAGAAGCTGGACTGATTTTTCTTTTCTATCGGCTGAATCAATGTAGATTTTGTACATATATTTTTCGAGAATTTTCACCTATTTCTTCGAACTTTATTTTTATTGTGTGGGCAGGCAAAAGGTCCTCTACTAACTCTGGCCATTCAATTATGTTTATAGAGTCTCTATCGGTTAAAAGCTCCTCAAAGCCGGTATCCAGCACTTCTTTTTTTGTGGTCAATCTATATAAATCAATATGGTTGATTTTTCCACCATATTTCCTGGCAATTACAAACGTGGGGCTAAAAACGCGGTCAAAAATTCCAAGTGCTTTAACTAAAAAATTCGTGAAGGTAGTTTTCCCACTACCCAGTTCTCCGTACAACGCCAAGACATCTCCAGGTTTTAAACCTTTTGCTATTTGTTCAGCCAGTCTTTTAGTTTCTTTGGTAGAATGTGTTGAAACTTCCATAGAATTAAACCCGAAATTAAACCCCCAAACGTATCTACATTCATATCTAAAATAGAAGAATTACGCAGGGGCACAAATCTTTGATGAAATTCGTCTACTCCTCCATACAAAGCCGTAAGAATTATAGAAAGCAAAATATTTTTGGTGGCTTTAAAAAATGTGAGACATAAAATTATAAACAAAACAAAATGAGCGTTTATCTGATAAGCTTCTCTATCAAACCCCGACTCACTGATGACTCCCCCCGGAATAGAAGATACCCCAAAAATTACAAGCATCATAAGTATTGCCGGAAACCACTTTTTGATTATCATAATCAATCAATTTTACCACGTCGACTTACAAAACCGACAACTCCAAAGATTACAAAAGCCAGTAAACTTACAACAATAAGGTTTTTTCTATTATCAAGAAACGACGGCGGATACGGCGCAGAAACCGAAGAACCCGGCATTTCCTCTGGAAAAGTTTGCGCGGTAACACCTCCAAATTCCAAAACACTTGAATCAACGCTTTCAATATAACCGCTATAAACTGCTTTTCCCCAAACGGGTTTAGTTGGCGTTTTATAAACTTCGCTGGTTCTTAAGTTGCGTATTTCAAAAAACAAGTTTGTTTGATCAAGATTTAAGCCTTCCACCCGAATCTGCATATTTTTCCTTAGTGGGGCGCTTAAACCCCATAAAGACCTTTTAGCATCAAAGATTTTCACAATTGCATTGGAAATTTTAGGCTTTACAACAAAATCTTCATCGGAAATATCTTTCAGGTCGTAGAAAAACTCAACATTTATGGGGGCTGTGTCAGAAATTAAGTACTCACCTAATTTAAAATCAAAAAAGACCTGAGCGTGGCAAACAAAAACCAAAGAAAGCATAAGAAGGGAAAGAAAAATTCTCATAAAACATAAATATACCCAAAGAAAGAAATATTTATAGATAGGATATTCTAATAAAACTAGAAATTACCTTAGATGCCAATACACCGTCATGTAATTATTTTTGTGGAATATAAACACGCCGTTTCCACCGTCACCCAAACAGTTTCGGCAAAAGTAAGCTGTACCATCAGTCGCCGCATAAACTGCAGAACCATAGCCGCCGTACATATCAAGCGCTGGATGAACTTTCCCGCCGTAAAGCCTGCTCGACCAGCAAGTTACACCAAAACCTTGCGAAATAGTTGGGCTTCCTAAAGGCCAGGTCCAAGAGCCGCTTCCTACCGATTTATTTGACGCGGATTCGCACCCCGTGTTCCAATAAACTGTCTTCTTTTTTAGCACAGTTCTTGGATCAACGTACTTTGAGTAATACCAATCCCAGCCATCGATATCATCAAATGAGGAATATTTATAAACCCCAAAGTGAAGATGCTCACCAAAAGAATACCCAGTATTTCCTTGATAACCAATAAGCTCGCCGGCCTTTACCTCCTTACCACTTTGATACTTTAAGACATTTACTGCACCCGTAATCTGCGATAATTCCCTTTGAGCATCAGCCAAAAGATCTTGATATTTTTTCTCGTCGTTTTGTGTAATATCTAAAAGTCGCTTTTTCTCCTCCTGTTGAGACTCCAGATTGCTTTTGTAAGAATCGAGACTTGCTTTTTCTACCTCAAGTTTCTTTTTTAATGCCTCTTCCTCGGTTTTTTTATCTACATAGAGATTTTTCTGTGTGCTATAGCTATTTTTTGTTCGTTCCATTTCAGAAAGAAGCTTATTATCTTCAAGTTCCAAAAGTTTTAAGTATTCAGTCTTTTTCACTAAATCATTCAACGTTTGTGCTCCAAAAAGCATGATAAAGGGAGAGTCTAACCCGCTTTTATATCTCTCACGCGAGCGGTTACTCAAAAGGTCACGTTGATAAGAAATAGAATCTTCTAAATGTTCAATTCTGTTTTTCAGGTCATCAATTTCGGTTTCAAGCTTTTTAATTTGTTCTTGCGTTTCTGAAATTTGTGCAACAGAGCTTTGAATTCGAAGTTCTGTTAAACCAATCTGTGTATCCATGTAATCAATCTCACCCGCAAGTGATTTTTCTCTGTTTTGTAAGCTATTTATTTTTTTCTCATACTGCTCGATTTTATTTTGCAGATCATTTGTATTCACACTATCCAAAGCTGCAGTTAGAGGCATAAGGCAGGATATTAAGAAAAAAAGAAAGAATAATTTCCTTCGCATTATATTTAGTACTTTAAATATTTCGACACGGCAGTGTAGCTTCCCAAATAACCAAGCAAACACCCCGAGGTAAGAAGAAATAAGAGTAAAAAGACGGAGAACACAATTGGGTGCAAAAACAAGCCATGCAAAAACCCAAATGTTATTCCAAAAGATAAAACTTTAAAGAAAGATGCAACTGCCGAAATAAACACAAAAACTATTCCTGCTGCAAGAGACGACACAAAACCAAAAGTCACGCCTTGATATATAAGAGGAGATTTAACGTAATCATCCGTTGCCCCAACCAGCTTCATGATTTCAAGTTCGGCTCCTTTTGAACTAATCGTGGTTCTAATCGTAGAAATAACAATCGAATAAGAAATCAGCATAAAAATGCCAACCAAAATAAATCCGATTATATACGCAGTAGTGCTCCAAAATCTAAACGTTTCAATAACCTCCTTGAAAAATCTCACCTCTTCAACACCATCAATTTTTGAAAATTCTTCGGCTAGAGACGACAGATCTGAAATTCTTTTGGCTTTCACTTCCAAACTTGCGGGAAGAATACTTGCTGAAATTGATTCCAAAAGGGCAGGTTCGTTTTTGTTTATTTCCGAAAAGATCTTAAATGCATCTTCCTTTGATACATATTTAATCTCCGAGATCCTCTTATCAGCAACATACTTATCTTTTAACTCAAGAATGTTTTTCTCAACAAAATCATCTTTAAAGAAAACGGTCACCTGGGCTTGATTTTCCAAATATCTAAAGGCGGTTTGACTTAGGGCAATGACATACAAAAAAACGCCCAAGACCATAAACGTAACAAACATCACAAGAATATTTGAAGTACTCATAAGTCTTTCTCTTTTGATATTTTGCATCATCCTTTTGACGGTACTATTCACGATATTTTCCTTTCTGTGTATCTGATTTTAACTTTCCATCATCAAGCCTGATAACTCTTCTTTTTGATCTATCAACAATATGCTCATCATGCGTACACATGACAACCGTCGTTCCCAAGGAATTTATTTTTTCTAAGATTTTCATTAATTCATCGGCCGAATCTGGATCAATCATGCCGGTTGGCTCATCTGCAACCAAAACATCGGGCTCATGAGCCAAAGCCCGCGCGATAGAAACACGTTGTTTTTCTCCTCCCGAAAGTTGATTTGGAAACAAATTGGTCTTACTTGAAAGTCCAACCAAACTCAAAACGTTTGGGACGATATCTTTTATTTCTCTTTCAGAAGCGTCAACAACCTCAAGAGCTATTGCTACATTATCAAAGACATTACGAGATTCTAATAATTTAAAGTCCTGAAACACAATTCCTATTTTTCTACGCAGATTAGAAATTTCATCACCGCAAAAACCCAAAATACTTTGATCTTTAAACAAAACATCCCCAGACTTGGGGAGCTCTTCACGAATTAAAAGTTTTACAATTGTAGACTTTCCGGCACCCGATGGGCCTACAATAAAAACGAATTCGTCATCTCTTATGGAAAAGCTCACTTCATTTAAAGCCTTTACTCCAGCATATTCTTTTGTAATTTTCTTAAACTCAATTTGTGGCACTATTTACAATAACCTCCTCAACCAACAAATAGTCTTTGCCGTCTTTTGTTTTTCCAATTACTCCCGAAACTTTTACGCGTAATCCTTCCACAACCGTAAGTTTCTCATCACTTGCTTTAAGTAGAATAACATCTTTTCCCAAAAGGTCTGTAAGTACATATTTTATATTATCGAGATTTGTACCCCCAAGATACGAGACCTTTCCCTCGTAAATTTTTTTCAACACCTGCTCACTTGAAGCTTTATTTTTCTGTTCATTTTTGGTTAATACTTTCACCTTATAATTTACATATACTATGCTAACCAAAAGAAAGGAGAGAAGTATGAGCGCAAGTATAATTAATCGTTTTTTTCCTTGCGAAAGCAGCATAAGTACAATAATTATATCCCAAGTATAGGTAATGTTGAAACAAATAGAATTTTTATCAAGTGTAGGGGGCACATTTTATTTGATAGAGAAAAGTGAAAAGACGGTTTTGCCTATTCCACAAGCCATCACCAAACCTCAAACGCCCGACACAATAAGAAGAATTTTGGCGGCATTTGGAATAAACATCATGAACGCAAAAATTTATCTTCAAAGAGACGACGTTTTCTACACGTATTTAACTCTTTCCAATTGCGAAAAGATTTGCGAAATAAACCTAAGCTTTCTTGACGCAATAAATTTTACTCAAGACACAAACGCCCCGATTCTTATTGAAAGTGAAATATTAGATGAATGCGGAATAAAAGTTACAAAGCAAATGCTTGAGGAGGCTCTTATTTAGAAAGGGCTTTCTTCACTTTTTCAAGAGGTGCTAAAGGAAAGTCGGAAGAATCCAAACAAACACTGCACTTAGAATACTTTTTTTGAGCGATCTCTTTAGATGGAACATTTTTTAAAACCAGCTGTGGATGAGAAGCGATATAGTTTATTGAATTGTTTAGCGTCTCAGTAAATGAAGTCTTCCACTTATTGAACGGGTGGGTTCTCCAAAGCTTTTCGACTTTTTCTAGATCACAAATCTGCAGTAACCAGATTAATTCTGGGGTTTTTTTCGGTTCAACTGTCGCATCATTCATAATCCTAGCTAATTCCAAAACCCCAATAACTAATTGGTCTTCAACTGTTCTCATTTTTAAAGTGACGCCCCCGAATTTTACGTCAACACTTTCTTGAGGATAGTAAGGTTTAAAATCAAAAATATCTACTTTACATTTCTCTTTAGAATCAACAATGGCAAAGTAAAAATCATCAGGAAGTCTCTCGTGGTTTGGGTGGTTATGATAGTGCCAGATCAAAAAATCTTTTGTAATAGACTTTTTAACTACGCTTGGGTTTCTCGCAATAATATCAATGTCCTCGTCTCCGCTCACCTTGGGCATATTAATATTTGAGGAAAGCAGATGGTGTCTCATCGCAATCCCGCCAACTAACATAATTTTCTGAACACCCAAATGGGGAAGCAATTTCTTAAGAACGCGTTTTTCTAAGTCTGAGCAAAGGAGTTTTACCACCATAACTAATATGGATTATAGCTCACTTCAGGTACTTCGCAATGTTGGCTTCATGCTCACGGAGGGTTTTCGCGTAGTACATATTGCCATCTTTTCCGGTTACATAGAAGTAATAGTCGGTTGGTTTGGAATTTATCACCGCCTCAAGTGCCGAGAGACTCACACTTGAAATGGGTTTCGGAGGTAACCCCACATTTTTTCTGGTGTTGTAGGGACTATCATAATTTAAATCCTCGGCGGTTAAATCCTTTGGCCACCATTCAATATTTGCTGCTACATCATCAATTGGACAAATTCTTTGAGTACTTCCCGTGTTACATCCAAGTTTTTCCGTGATTACCGCGTATTGAGTTGTAGCATCGGCCTCAAGTTTCATATCTTCTTTCCATCTTTTAATAAGAATTCCAGCTACAATAGGGCGATCGTCTTTATTTTTAGCTTCCCTTTCTACTATCGAAGCAAAAATCACCGCCTCTTCTTTAGCTAGGCCTGCTTTCTTTAAAGCTTCTACTGTTAAAATATCTTTTGTTTTTAAATCAAAAGTTTCCTTAAGTTTATTTATAACTTCAGTTGCTGTGACCTTGGCTTTAAAAAAGTAAGTATCGGGAAAAAGATAGCCTTCGTAGTCTTTAGCTCCTCTTAAAAATTCTTCATAATCAATATCATCAAATTTTGCCGAAGCCACACGTGCAAACTCTTCAATTCTCCAACCTTCTAAAAATGTCACTCTAATATCATTGGTTCCATGTTGAAGAAGCACCCCAAGTTCCGGAATTGATGTTCCAGCTTTTATTACATAAACACCGGCCTGAATATTTTTATCAAAGTGATTTATTGCAATATAGAAGTTAAATAGTACCTTTGAATTTATCGCCCCAAGTTCATAGAGTCTATCTGCAATTTGTGATGTAGTTTCGCCTTCTTTTATTTCAAAAGTTATTTCCTTGTCAGTTTGGGAGGGGCGTGTAACGGCAATTTTATAATAACCAAACAAAAGAGGAGGGAAAAGCAAAATTACTACCAAAATTAAAATCAGGAAAAAATTCCTTTTCTGTTCTTTAGAGAGCATATGGTATTTATTTGGATCAAACACGTCTAGCACCAAACTATTTTACCATAATGACAAAAGCGCCTATCTCATAGTATAATAAGCACGCGGGAAGGTGACTAATCGCCCGACTTCGCTAACGCTACGCCGAGGCGAAGCCCGGGAGGAAAGTCCAGACTGCAAAGAGCACGGGGATGGAGTGCAAGCTCCGACTGGTAACAGCTGGTTCCTACGTCGCTAAAGCTATGTAGGACAGAAGGTGAATTAACATCTTCTGAGAGCAACAGAGACGACCATTTTTCTAAATCAGGTTTGAATCGCGCATGCGTGAATCTGACATGAAAAGTGTATGAAACGGGCAATCCCACCCTGCAGCAACCCACGAACTTGTCGTTTGAGCCTGCTCGGCGAGACATAAAGATGGGGCATAGACAGATGATTAGTGAAAAACAGAATCTGGCTTACTACCCTCCCGCACAGAATTAACTCGAGTAGCTTAGGATTCTTTTTAGAATAATTGTTCCAACCATTGTGGCTGGGACCGCAAGAATAGCACCGGCAATTCCAAAAAACTCACTACCCACAAGAAGCGCGACAAGAATCACAAGCGGGCTAAAACCCGAAACCTTCTGCATAATCTTTGGAACTAAAATATTATTCTCAAGCTGCTGAACAACCACAAACAACACAATTACTCCAACGCCTTTTATCGGCGCCATAGAAAATCCAATTATTCCAGCCAAAATTGCAGAAATTATTGGACCAAGTATCGGTACCACCTCCAAAAGTCCGGCAATAAGTCCAAGAGCTAGGGGGTACTTAATACCCAAGATAATAAGTCCAATCAAACTCATAAGGCCCACAACAAACATGAGAAGAAGCTCGCCTTTTACCCATTGACCAATATTTGTTTCGATCTTTGATACCACATCCGAAATGTCATCCTTAACATTATCAGGAAACATTTCTACCAAACGCCTTTTCAAATTCTCCCAATCCAAAGACATATAAATCGAAATAATAAGAATACTAAATAGGGTTGTAATATTTGAAAACACCGAAACCGTAACCGACAAAAACCCGCCGGAAAGCCCGGCAACCTGCGGAATAAGATCTGATAATGCTACATTTACACCACTTGTAATATTTAGGTCCCTTGAAATCTGCAAAAGGGTAAAAAGCATTTTCTGAAACTGCGACACAACCGGAGGAAGCCCAACCGTCATGATAAACGCGAAGGCTGTAATGAGCACAACATACGAGATCACCACCGCTACACTTCTTGTGACTCCCCGTTTCGCGATTTTAAATTTCATCAAACGTTTAATAAATGGCTCAACCGCAAGAACAATAAGAGTTGAGGTTAGGATTATTCCAAAAACAGGCCCAAGTCTATAAAAAACATATCCAGCAAAAATGAACAAAAACGTAAGAAGTATAGTTTTTATGGAAATTATAATTTCTTTATTCATGGCTAACTAAAGTATATATATTCTGGGTCGCCTCGTCACTAGTGATATCAAACCAGCGAATATTTTTATTGCGCTTAAAATATGTCTGTTGGCGTCTTACATAAGCATGAAGATCAAGTTTTGCACGTTCTAAAGCTTTTTCCTCCGAAAGTTTTCCGTCCATAAAATCTAAAACCGATTTGTAAACTAATCCATGAAGTGGAATAGAGGAGTAGAAACCCATTTCAACAAGCTTTTTCACTTCGTCAATTAAACCGTCTTCCCAAATTGTGTCTATCCATTTATCAACACGTGAATATAAAATTTTACGGGAGGCCGTTAACCCTATGTAAATAAACTTCACGTTTTTTAAGTAGGGGAGACCCTCAAAGTTTTTTTCAGATACCTCTCTTTCAATTGCTCGAATTAATCGAACTTTATTTTTTAAATCTGTCTTTTCGTACACCTTTAGATTTAACGACGCGAGACGTTCACAAAGCTCGGAAAGATTCAAGGATTCAAGCTCCAATCGCAGTTTAAGATTTGGCTTTTTATTTGAAGGTCTAACCTTCCCCGTGAATAAATCGATGTAAAATCCTGTACCTCCAACTACAAATAAGGTCTTCCCTCGTTCTAGAAGGCCTCTGGCCTTTGCAAGTGCAAATAGGGCGAAGTCGTACCCCGAGAAGTATTTATCCGGCGAGACTAAACCATAACCCCAAATTTTTATTTCTTCTGGAAGTTTTAATAAACCTAATGGCAATTTGCCGGTACCGATGTTCATGTGTTTATAAACCTGACGTGAGTCCGCGGATATTATTTCTCCATTAAACTTTTTGCAAAGTTTTAGCGTTAGTGAGGTTTTCCCACTGGAAGTTGGTCCAAGTATTATATAAACTTTTTTCTTTTTGATTTGCCTAAAACCCATAGTAATAGTATACTACGAAAAATACTTTCCAAAAGGAGGAAAAGAAAAAAGATGAATAATAGAAGGGTTCTTGCCATTTATATTGGATCGGTAATCGGGGCCGTTTTAATCAGCTCACTTATAGTTTGGATAGGTGGACCAAACAATCCCACTCCGAGTGATGTGGCCTTTATTATAGGGGTGTTGTGGATAATCTCCGGACTCGTAATCGGGGAACTACCTCAAATTAAACGAGCCGTGGAGCACTACAACTTTGTCTGGGGCATTATAGGTATACCCGCACCCATCACGTTGCTAATTATAGTGTTCATATTGGTTACAAAAAAAATCTGGGCGTTTCTGCACCAAAAGTCTTAAAACCGAATACAAACAATCATCAAGCGCTAGGAAACCCACATCTAGCGCTTTTTGCTTTCTTGCCATACTTTCATTAAATAAGCGTGGCGATACTTTTTTTCAGAAGGGGAGACATCATCATGAAAATTCTTGAAAGCCGTTGTTCCTTCACGTGGGGAGTACATCGCTATGAAAGCCACTGCAAAATTGATTCTTCTAAAAAGCTTTACAGTATCTAAAAACTGCTTCCTGGTTTCGCCGGGAAATCCCACAAGGGCGTCCGTTCCAATTTCTATATTTGGTCGAACCTCCCTAATCTTTTTTACAAGCGCAATAAAATCCTCAACCGTGTGACGTCGGTTCATGCGCGTTAGCATGTCGTTATTTCCGGATTGCACAGCAATATGTAAATAGTTTGAAATTTTAGGCAAGTTAAACACGTCTATAAGATCCTGAGTAAAATCAAACGGGTTTGACGAGATAAACTCAATCTTTTCTATATCTTTTATGTCGTGTATTTTTCTAAGTAAATTTGCAAAAGGAAGTTTCTGAGAGCTGCCCGCGCGAATTTTAAATTTTTCAGATCTAGAAAGTCCCCAGGAATTAACGTTTTGTCCACATAAAGTAACTGAGGTGATTCCCTTTTTGACTAAATTTTCAATCTCTGTCATGATCTCCCCTTCCGTTTTGTGGGTCTCCTCTCCCCTAGCGTAGGGGACTACACAATACGTACAAAAGTTGTCACACCCTGAAGAAATGGTCACAAACGCACGAATGCCCCACGTAGTCCCGCCGTTAGGCGGGACGAAGTGGGGTGGTCTTACTTCCAACAGATTGGGTAACTCCCCTATTTGGGAAGGGTTCACATAAAGATCGACCCACGGCGTTTTCCTTCTTAAATCTTTAAATCTCATCCGTGCCCTATCTCCTGTTGCCGATCCAACCATACATCCACAAAGAACAACAAAAGGTTTCTTCTTTAAATTTTTAAATATTTTTCCCAGTCCATAAACTTTATCTTCGGCTTTTTGACGCACTGAGCATGTGTTTATAATAAATAAATCTGCTTTAGAAATAATTTGTTTTAATGATTCAAGTTCGTTTTTGGAGCTTTTTGGCTCAGGGATCTCTTCAAAACCAAGGTTTTCAAGCATACCACGGGTTTTGTTTGAGTCAGCAACATTTGCCTGACACCCATATGTTTTTATGAAAAATTTCTTCGCCCCAAAACTTGACACGCGGTGATTATATCAATATATTTCCCGTATCGTCCGCAAAAGAAAGGAGTTCAAGCGTGGAACAGACATTTGAAATAAAAACGTCATGGGTGGTTGATGGGGCCATTATCGCCGATATAAATATAATCCTTCGGGCAACTACACCAGAAGGAAAGCTGGTGGCTACTGTATCTCTCGCAGTAGAGATCATGAGCACCTCCAAAAAAATATTTATTGAGCGCAAAAATGTTAGGTTGCAAGGATACACAACACTTTCGCGCTGTGTTAGCCACACTATCAGAGACATGACAAATGAGCTCGAGCGTAAACTCACTGGAACTACACCAAAAGGGTTGCTCGTCCGGAGAATTCTAAGTGAAGTGGGAATCCGCTGGAGCAAAATTCCGGTACCAACTATCTAATCACGGTACCGTTTTTTGTAATGGGGGAAGAGAAATCAAAATTGGTTTATCTTCCCCCTTCGCCCTAAAATTTGACACGAGCCGATTATAGCAATATATTCAGTCCCAAAGGAGAAAGAATATGACAACTAGAAATGTTTGTTTGTTGGTCTTTTCGCGAACCACCCGGAGCAAACTTAAAGTAACCTTCAGGTTGAGAGTGGAGTTACATCGCCTATTTGTAAACATAAAATTAGAAACGGGAACCCGCCACCGCATCAGCGAGGGGGAAACAGATACAGGAATTTCTTACACAAACAAGGACAGGCTCCCAGCGTGGGGGGAGATTTACAGATACGTTGCTGCCCAACTTAAGCAAGTAATCAAAAATAACTATGGCGTAGCACCACACGCTGAAGGTTCGTGCTTAGACATGCTGCTTGGCTTGATAAGTAATAGTTATTCGACGCTAGCCTAACCAGGAATACAGAAACCGAGGTGATCCCCCACCACCTCGGTTTTTTCATTCATTGACTCCATAAATACTTCCCTGTAATATCCATATGTTATGCCAAAGAGAGTGTGGCAACCAAAAAAGAAAAAACGAGCAAGAAAACACGGATTCCTTAAAAGAATGAAGTCCCCCGGTGGGAGAAACGTACTAAAAAGACGAATGGCAAAAGGACGAAAACGCTTAGCTGTTACTCCAAGCTCAAAATGAAAACGCGGTATAATCAGTTTAATGTTAAAAAAAGAAAACAGACTTACAACCAACTTCGAGTATAAAATCACCCAAAAATACGGAAAACATTTCATAGGAAAATATTTCCATTTATATATACTTGAACCAAAAAGCTACACTGGGGGCGCAAAAGTTGGAATTGTAGTTTCAAACAAACTTCACAACAAAGCAGCAAAAAGAAACTACGTAAAAAGACTTTACAGAGAAGCTGCTCAAAAACATATTGATAAAATAAAGGATAAACACCTATGGATTGCTATCTATCCAAAATTTGATGCCCTTGGGAAAAAATATGAAGAGATTCGTTCTGACTTTAATAAAACTGTACAAAAAACACCTTTCTTCTGAAAACTTTGGGATAAAGGTTTGCAGATTTGAACCCACCTGCTCTATTTACACATATCAAGCCATTGAAAAATATGGGCTTCTTAAAGGTGGGTTTTTAGGCCTAAAAAGAATTCTAAGATGTAACCCCTTTTTTCCTCACGGGCTCGACCCGCTTCCCTAGTTAAGGTAAAATAAGACGATTATGCTCTCAGTCGCTTGGAATAGTTTATTGGTGTATCCAATATTAAATGTTCTTGTGGGCCTGTACAAAATTACGGGAAGTCTTGGTGTTTCTATCATTGGACTTACAATCATCATTCGCGCGATCCTTCTTCCTGTGGTTCTTCCTTCAATGAGAGACATGAAAAAACAAAGGGATTTACAACCCGAGCTTGAAAAAATAAAAAAGAAATTTAAATACGACAAAAAAAAGCAAGCCGAGCTTCAGATGGAGCTTTTTAAAAAACACGGAATAAACCCCGCGTCCGGATGTTCCACCCAACTAATTATGATCATCGTACTTATCGCGCTATTTACCGTTATTAGGAGATTTGCTCTAAACGTCGACATTTTAACTATTAATCA